>ULSK01052551.1_pt1 | contig 21177 bp, 18 predicted proteins | sample 1956311 | NCBI WGS metagenome assembly ULSK01 (sample SAMEA4835706, study PRJEB28245) | human gut metagenome | biome: gut microbiome; material: fecal sample | place: Denmark | collected 2008 | reverse complement strand
CCGCCAGCCGTATCTCGATGTTTATGGTGTGCCCATTTGACGCACTCGGTTCTACGATGGCAACTTACGGTGGACAAAACGTGGGTGCCGGAAAATATGATCGTCTGGCAAGCGGTATGAAATCTGCCATCATTCTTGCCGCAGTTTACTCCGCAGCGATCCTTGTTGTCATCATTTTCCTTGCACGTCCACTGATCTATCTGTTTATAGATCCTTCGGACAGTGCCAATATCACACAGGTTGTCGCACAGGCCAGACAATTTCTGATCACCAACACCTGCTTTTATATGCTTCTGTCGCTGGTCAATATTGTTCGTTTTCTTATCCAGGGAATGGGCTTTTCCGGCTTTGCTGTATTTGCCGGTGTATTTGAGATGATTGCCCGCGCATTGATCGGTCTGATCTTTGTACCGGTCTTCGGATTTACGGCTGCATGTTTTGCCAGTCCGCTGGCATGGCTGTTTGCAGACTGTTTCCTGCTTCCGGCATTCTTCCACTGTCGGAAGAAGCTTATGCGGAGGGTTTGCCAATAAATAACAAGTATAAATATAAATTTTCTCGATGCGACGGAAGAAGGGGGACATTCTCTTTCTCCAGAAAAATTTGCAAAGCAGCGCCGATTTTGATTTCAGGTCCTTTTTTGAAAAATTTTACTTTAATGCCATTAGCGTTATGTGATGGAACTACGGCGCAGTTGCAAATTTGTTCTTCCGAAAGAAATGTCCCCCTTCTTCCTGTTGATTGGAAAAAAGATAAGTGAAAGAACGATTTTCGCAAATTCTGTAAATGGGATCTATTGATAAAAAAATAATGATTAGGGTGACACATTTTCTTATTTTCAATGCCTGAAATAAAGGAATGTCACCTGTAAGAGAAAAATTGCTTCTTCAGATACCGATTTTTTGAAAAAATGGTACCTGAAGAAGCAATTTTTGTTCCATAGAGACTTTGTGGTATCTAAATGTTACATTTTAAGTGTATAGATACCATAACGGTATCTTTTATGCAAATTTTCTTTGTATAGATACCAGCACATTTTCCAAATTATCTTTTCTCCAACCAACAGGAAGAAGGCGTATATTTCTTTCGGAAGAACAAATTTGCAACTTGCTCTGGCACTCACTGAATAAAGATAATTGCATAAAATGAAAACCCTTACACAAAGAACCTGAAATCAATGCCAGAGCTGCTTTGCAAATTTTTCTGTAGAAAGAGAATATACGCTTTCTTCCGTCACATTGAGAAAACTTATATCTGCCAGAGAACGCAATTAAACAGCCGCAATAAAACGTTCGAACGCCTTACGTCCCTCCGGTGTACATTTATACACGCCGGCATCCTGCAGCACTTCATTGAACACCAGACCGATTTCCTCATGCAGAATATCCATCACATTGTCTTTTGTGATCTTATCATACTTCGGAAGGAAACCTTCTGCCCATTCTGCATGGGAAGCAAGTGTTTCTGTTGCACGTAAGTCTGTACCATTTACCAGTGCATCGGCAAGCTCTGCCATCTCATCTTTCAGGCGGGCAGGCAGTACCGCAAGTCCCATAACCTCGATGAGACCGATGTTCTCTTTTTTGATATGATGCAGTTTTGCATGTGGATGATAGACACCCAGCGGATGCTCCTCGGTCGTGATGTTGTTGCGCAGTACCAGATCCAGTTCAAAATCATCTCCACGTCTGCGTGCAATCGGTGTGATCGTATTGTGTGGCTCTCCATCTGTCTCGGCATAGATGAATGCATCCTCATCGGTATAGCCTCTCCAGGTTAAGAGAATCTTGTCTGCCAGTTCAATCAGACGCTCCTTGTCCGGTCCGCTGATACGGATGACAGACATCGGCCATTTCACGATTCCTGCTTTCACATCGGAAAATCCCTCAAACTGAAGTTCTTTTTCAATCGGTGCTTTTGCCATGGCAAATGTATAATGTCCACCCTGGAAATGATCATGACTTAAGATGGAACCTCCAACGATCGGCAGGTCTGCATTGGAACCTACAAAATAATGTGGAAACTGTGTCACAAAATCCAGAAGTTTTCCAAACGTTGCACGCTCGATTTTCATTGGCGTATGCTTGGAATTGAACACGATGCAGTGCTCATTGTAATATACATATGGAGAATACTGGAAAAACCAGTCACTGTTGTTAATCGTCAGTGGAATGATGCGGTGGTTCTGGCGTGCCGGATGGTTGACACGTCCTGCATATCCCTCATTTTCCTTACAGAGCTGGCACTTCGGATACGCGCTCTGCTTTGCATTTTTTGCTGCCGCAATGGCTTTTGGATCTTTCTCCGGTTTGGACAGATTGATGGTGATATCCAGTGTTCCAAACTCGGTGTCGGTTGTCCACTTGCGGTCTTTTTTGATACGCTGTCTTCTGATATAATTGCTGTCACAGCTTAATTTGTAAAAATAATCCGTTGCGGCAAGCGGTGAGGTATGCTCATACAGATCACGGAACGTCTTGCGGACACTGCTTGGTTCCGGTACCAGACATCCCATAATTTTTGTATCAAACAAATCTTTGTATACAATACTGTTTTCTGCCATGAGACCATTCTCATATGCATAATCCATCATTTCTGCAAGGATTCCCTCAAGTTTTCCTTCTGCCTCTTCCTGTGTCCATGCCGGAAGATTTTCCACCTTTTCAAATACCGCATCCTCGATTTCGTCTACCTGAAAAAGCTCCAGCAGGCGGTTAATGGTATATACTTTGTCCTCCGGATCTACCAGTCCGGTGCTCAGACCATATTTTACTAACTCTAAAATGTTCTCCTGAATCATCTCGTACTCCTTTTTATAAAGCCTGTCGGCAAATGCGGTTCCAATCAGCTCCGCACACATTTACCCTATGTAATACGTTCTTAAATCAGACGGCTTGGGCCATCTCCGATGGAAACCACATAAAATTCCGGTGTCTTTCCGACTTTTTCCTCATATGCCTTTGTCAGCTTCTCCTTGAATTCGTCCACGGATGCATCCTTTACGATACTGACCGTGCATCCACCGAATCCGCCTCCGGTGATACGGGAACCGATCACACCAGGAATCTTCCATGCTTCATCCACAAGTACATCCACTTCCGGACAGGAGGTCTCATAATCGTCACGCAGGGAAACATGGGAAGCATTCATAAGTTTTCCGAATGTTTCAATATCGTTTTCCTTCAGAGCCCTGACTGCTGCGATTGTACGCTGATTCTCGTAAACCGCATGTTTGCCTCTCTTTCTGGCAACTTCATCCTTAATGGCTCCCTTGTACTGCTCAAACTGCTCATCCGTCAGATCTCCAAGCGTTTTGATATCCACAACGGTCTGCAGATCCTTCAGTGCCTGTGCACTCTCATTTCTGCGGTCATTGTATGCGGAAGTAACCAGGCTGTGTTTTACCATACTGTTGGTGACGACAATTTTTGCCCCGTCAAGTACGATTGGTGCATATTCAAAAGAAAGATCCGAAGTATCAAGGAAAATTGCATTGTCCTTTTTACCCATGGCAGATGCAAACTGATCCATAATTCCACAGTTGCAGCCATTGTAATTGTTCTCGGAATACTGTCCGATCAGAGCCAGATCCTGATTGGTCACATCAAAACCATACAGATCCTTTAACATATATCCGGTAACCACTTCTAAGGATGCGGAAGAAGAAAGTCCGGAACCGTTTGGAATATTTCCGAATAATGCAATATCCAGACCGGTTTCCAGTTTCATGCCACGTCCTTCAAATGCCCACATAACACCCATCGGATAGTTGGTCCACAATCCATCCGGGTCCGGAGTAAATGCATCCAGAGAACTTTCGATCACACCCAGCTCATCGAAGTTCATGGAATAAAAACACAGTTTCCGGTCGGTTCTCTTTCTTGCTGCCATGTATGTTCCAATGGTAAGTGCGCATGGAAATACGTGTCCGCCATTGTAATCGGTATGCTCACCGATCAGATTCACACGTCCCGGTGCAAAATATACTCTGATGTCCCCCTCATCGCCAAAGATCTCTTTAAACTTTGCTAATACATCATTCTGAATCATTGTTCTCTCCCTTTCTGCATGTTCATCCGCTGCTTGGTGCAACGGTTCGTTTTCTTGATAATTCCATTATACATAAAGGGGAATTCTTTGCAATATGCTTTGCGCAACTTGCAACATTCCCCTTCCTTCATGCAACATTTTTACATATCTTATTTTCTAAAATCACGAATCACTTCCAGTGCCGGAAGGACATTTCCATCGTAGTCAAACAATGCCTGATTTGCCCACTCATTGCCACATGGTCCCGGATCATTCATATACTTTAAGGATGCCGGCGTTGCCCAGCCGCTTCCGTGTACCGGAATCCATGCAGGCTCCCACCAGAAAAATCCCAGACCTTTGTTGTCACGCACATGTGCCACGCGGTTTAAGAAGTCCTTCGTAAAATCTGCCTGTCCCTGTACCGTCATCGGATACTCGATCTTTGCCACAAGTTCCGGCTTTGTCGCATATCCCTTTCGCTCACTGTCCTTTAGTTTCTCATACTGCTTGTAATCTTCCATGGTATATCCCATAGAAACCTCTGCCACGATCAGTTCCTTCCCGTAACGGGCTGCCATATCGTTCATGTTGTCTTCAAGCATCTGCAGGGTGCCATGCCAGAACGGGTAATAGGAAAGTCCGATATAATCAAAATCTTCCCCACGCTCCATATAATGATCGAACCAGTCGCGGTACATCTCATTGTTTCCACCGTTGTCGAGATGAATCATCAGCGGGATCTCCGGCTTAACGGCACGGCATGCCCGGATACCGGAACTGATAAATCTTGCAATATTGTCATAATTCGGCTTTAATCCCTCCGGCCAGAGCAGTCCGTTGGTCACTTCGTTGCCCACCTGGATCATTGTCACATTGACACCGGCTTCCAGTACTTTGCGCAGAGAATCCTCGGTAAACTCATAAACTGCCTGTTCCAGCTGGTCCGCATCAAAATCTTTCCATGCCTTTGGCTTAATCTGTTTTCCCGGATCTGCCCAGAAATCACTGTAATGAAAATTTAATAATACGCCGAATCCCGCATCGGATACTTTCTTTCCGATGGCAATTGTCTCTGCCAGATCATTGCATCCGGCACCGTACGGTTCACCGGTTTCGGAATACGGGTCATTCCACAGACGCAAACGGATTGTGTCCACATCATAATCTCTCATGATGTCTAAAATATCCCGCTCTTTTCCATGGTCATAATATTTTGCCCCACAGCGCTCTAACTCAAGCAATGTGGAAAGGTCCATTCCTTTAATAAATCTGCTCATCTTTTCTCCTTTTCTTCGAAAACGTTTACCATCCCTTTAATGCGTTAATATGAAAGTTCTGTAATTTCCGCTCATACCGCTGTGGATTGATCTTCCACTGGTATGGCGACGTATTAAAAAATTTTTTAAAATTCCGGTTAAAGGTGGAAGTTGTGGAAAATCCTGCCTTTCTGGCAACCTCATCCATTGAATCATTGCCATGCTTCATCTGTTCACACGCGTATTGTACACGCACCAGATTCACATAATCCATCGGCAGCATATGCACATATTCTTCAAACACTTTCCGGAAAGATGTCTCGCTCATCCCACAGACCTGCGCAAGGGTGCACACTTTTACCTCTTCCTGATAATGGTCATTGACAAACGTGAGTGCATCTGCGATCTGCCGCATTGTTCCGCTTCCTGCCGCCTCAAGTCTCGTCTGTGTCTGTTCATTCAGACGAAACATCTCATACACCAGCGCATGCAGATAACTTGTGATCACCTGACGATAATACGGACTCTGCTTTTTTTCTTCCCGGATGATGGCATTGACGATCTCTGCAATCTCCGGATACTCGCTTCCATGCAGCAAATGTGCCGATCTGCGTACCAGTTCAATGGCCTCATTTTTTTGTGCGATCCGGTCGCCATACAGTTCCTCCATGACATGGTTGACATCCACATATAAAAATTCCCAGGAATTCCGCACCATTCCATTACTGATCGTTGTATGTGGAATATTCGGAGGAATCAGAGTGACAGAATTTGTCCGGTAGGTATACGTGTGTTCATTTATAATAAGCTCCCCTTCGCCTTTTCTGCAAATTCCAATCTCCATAAGGTTATGGAAATGCAGATAAAAATTGTCATGTCCGTATACCCGGTTCCACTCCTCTCCCAACAAAGCAAGTACCGGTTCTCCCTGTGGAATTTCATAAAAACGCAGTTCCACGGTTTCTTTTTGTTTTCGTCCCATAGGCATATTATACTCCCTGAAAGTTATACCCTGATATTAAAAACGTGCGGCAGCTGCCGCACGTTCTTTTTAGTCGAAATCAAACTTGTCGAATCTCTTATGCATTGCCCCATAACGGAATCGAACCATCTCATTTTTCGCTAAAACATCTTCCTCCGTACCTCTGTACTGGCAGCGGATACAACTGTAAATCTTTGTATCTTTATTGTAGAACATATCGATGTCGAGATCTCTCATAAAGCAGGACGGACATCTGTAATTTAATTTGCCTTTTCCAAGTTGAGCCATGTTGCAAATACCTCCTTGTCTGTAATAGTCTTCTTATATCCAAGTTTAAACATTGGTGAGAATGCATATCCTTCCTCAATGTATCCTTCTGCGTCTGTAGAAGAAGCAGTCAGGGAAACTTTGGTGTCGATTGGAGGCACTACAGCGCTGACTGCGGTTGCTCCTGCCAGGACTTCACTGCGGCACTTGTATGCATAGTGAATGGTCTTTTCATCTGCACCTTCGCATTTTAATACGACAGATGTCATATCTTCCGGATACTCTGTGGTTCCGTAGCATGCTACCATGTACTCATCAATGGTAACCTCTGCATCAGGATCACTCATCTCGAGAATATTTCTTTCGATCTTGATCTTAGAAGAACCTTCCTCAAAATATTCCTTTGTCTGTAATTTTACTGTCAGTCCGTTAAACTCGATGGTTACCGGGTCCAGTGTCAGGATTCTGGTATTGCCTTCCTGTGAGAAATGTGCATGTGTCGGGCAGAGGCACAGATCTACTTCCTCACCCTTGTAGCAGAGCTTTGCACTTCTGACTGTTCCTTCTCCTGCGTAATGTGTAAAGTATCCGGCACGGTACTTCTCCTGAATCAGGAATGGATAAGAAGCATCCTGTACATGAGGTGTTCCGATACCAACCGGCCAGTTTAATTTTGCAACATATGGACGAAGGTCAACAATCGCACCACCCTGATCCATATTAACACAGGCTCTCATAAACGGATCGCAGTACCAGAACAGCTGCTTGTCAGATCCGTATAAAATATCTCTCCAAAGGGCACATTCCGGCTCTGTATAACGTTTCTCGTCGGTAATGCCTTTCTTCTTTCTGTAGTGATCTGCGAACTCGGACATGGTCATATCTACCAGCTTGCCCTCTTTCTTCAAATCTCCGTAATACTTACATCCGTCACTGTATGACTTTAACAGCAGATCATATGGAGCCTCCCAGCGGCCCATCTTGTTCATCCAGCCTGGTCCGACGAACATCATGTTGTAAGCATATCCATTGTTGTATTTTTCCAGATCACGATACTGATCGATCAGGTTATACAGATACGGATACTCCCAGGTCTTTGTATCATAAATCATACCGCGAAGCACGTTCTGTGGATGTGTACCGAAGTTTGATCCGTTTCCGTCATAACATGCAATCAGGTCACGGGAAAGGTGTGGGATAGCTACGATTCCACTGTCCTCTGCCTGATTTGCTGCCGGCGCATGTGTATTCTGCTTGGATGGAATCCATGGTGCCCATGGGCCGCCATCGAAAAGTGTATACCAGGAGTTGTTACAGGTATGATATGCTTTCGGGCCTTCCTCCCAGCAGGTAGCTACCGCACACTTCACAGACGGGTAAGCTTCCTTCACATAATTGATCAGTTCTGCGTCCATATAGTAGGAACCGGTTGACTCCGGGTAAAAGCCGAAACGATCATGGAATTTCTCGAACACATCATTAACGATTGCCTTCTTGTCTTCCATGGAAAACATCCAGATACAGAAATCTTTTGTCTTATATTTCTCACGGAACTCTTCGCAAGGCAGTCCCAAAAGGGAAAGTGCGATTTCGTCTCCATAGACTTCATGATCATGTTTTGCGATCTCAACCGCTTCATCGTTAAACAAAGAAGCATATGTCATCTGAATGGTAACTTTCAGGCCATTCTCATGTGCCAGTCTCTGCTGTGTCTTGAAAATATCGAGAGACTCTGTAAGTAAAGCCTTATCTCCGATATCCTCTTCCTTTCCCTGTCCGGTCACGGTTGCAGAATACTCTGGAACCATCTCCGGGCGATGGATGATGTTTACAATAAATTTGTCCATCTCGTTCTCCCTCCGCTAGATGTATTTTATTTCTGGACTGCGCTTTTGCGCAATCGGTTGTTCTATGGTTCTAGTATAACAAGAGAGTCCCACAGTGTCAATGTATAATTTTGATATATTTCGCTTTCTTTTTTGCACACTTTTCACAATTCCAAGCATATTCTTTTTTATTTGCGCAATCGGTTGTTTCGTGTAATTTTCAATATTTTTCGTATTTTTTAGTATATTTTTCATGCATATAGAACCCACATTTTGCGCAAATTCATTTATTTTTCATCATCCAAACACAAAAACAGCCATTTGGATATTTCCAAATGGCTGTTTTTGTGTTTGGATTTTAGAGTTTATGATCCTGCGAACAGATTCCGCATGTCCGTATCCTGTCCCTTTGAAATTAGTGATGGAATAAACGGATTCCAGTAAAGCTCATAACCATACCATATTTATTACATGTCTCGATCACATTGTCATCACGTACCGATCCGCCCGGCTCTGCCACATACTTTACGCCGCTTTTGTGTGCGCGCTCAATATTGTCGCCAAATGGGAAGAATGCATCCGACCCCAGTGCCACATCGGTATTTTTATCCAGCCATGCACGCTTCTCTTCTGCGGTAAATACCGCCGGTTTTACCTTAAAAATCTTCTCCCATGCACCATCTGCAAGGACATCCATATAATCCTCACCCATGTACAGATCAATGGCATTGTCACGGTCCGCACGCTTGATACCGTCAACAAACTGCAGTCCTAAAACCTGTGGAGACTGGCGCAGCCACCAGTTATCTGCCTTCGAACCAGCCAGACGGGTACAATGGATACGGGACTGCTGTCCTGCTCCGATACCGATTGCCTGTCCGCCCTTGACATAACATACAGAGTTAGACTGTGTATACTTTAAAGTGATCATGGAAATTGCCAGATCAATCTTTGCCTGCTCCGGCAGTTCTTTGTTTTCTGTCACGATGTTGTCAAAGAAATCATCTCCGATATGAAGTTCATTTCTTCCCTGCTCGAATGTGATACCAAATACATCCTTATGCTCGATCGGAGCCGGCTCGTATGCCGGATCAATCTCGATTACACAGTAATTGCCCTTCTTTTTCTGCTTTAAAATTTCCAAAGCTTCCTCCGTATATCCCGGAGCAATCACACCATCGGAAACCTCGCGCTTGATGACCTTTGCTGTTGCTGCATCACAGATGTCTGACAGGGAAATAAAATCTCCGAATGAAGACATACGGTCTGCACCTCTGGCACGGATATAAGCATTTGCAAGCGGTGTAAACTCAATATCCATATCATCGACCCAGTAAATTTTCTTTTCCACGTCAGACAGCGGAAGTCCTACCGCTGCACCAGCCGGGGAAACATGTTTGAAAGAAGTTGCTGCCGGAAGTCCGGTTGCCTTCTTTAATTCCTTTACCAACTGCCATCCATTAAAAGCATCCAGAAAATTGATATATCCGGCTCTTCCGCAGAGCACCTTAATCGGCAGATCTTTGCCATCTGCCATATAGATTCTGGCCGGTTTCTGATTTGGGTTACATCCGTATTTTAATTCATATTCCTGCATGATTTTCTCCTTTTTCAACAATCCGCTCTTATTTATTTTTATTTATTCTTGTTTACAATTCTTGACTCATAGTTTCCGGTCTCAATGTCAATAAAACGTACAAACAGGGAAACTTTATTATCCTCATTTAAATTCTCCCATACCATTTTCGTAAACGTATCGATATCTCCATCAATATCAACCCAGGTTGGTTCACCCTCGAAACTTGGCAGTGGATTTCCGTCTCCCATATAAGTATGGATAAAATGTCCCTCTCCGGCAACCGGGTTGCTGTATGCAAACGTGTAACGGTTGCATGCATCCGGATTTCCGTTGTTGCTCTTTAAGATAGACATCGCATAATTGAACTCACCCTTATCAATGTGCATGATACCGGAAATACGTGGAGTATAATTTGGTGCGTCCGGCTCAAATTCTCTGGTGCGCAGCGCCTGCTCAAATGTCTGCTGCTTATCCATCAGCTCATAAATCGTATCGGTCTGATCTCCGTTTGTCACAATCGTCTTGTTGCCAAGTACTCGAACCGGTGCGTAAATGATCAGGCTCGGATCTTCCAGCTTTGACGGGTCAAATGCCTGTGTACGGATACCTTCGCCATCCTCTACAAATACACGATTACGGCTGTTTGCGCTTCTTCCCATAATAAAATAAGCAGTTACCGCCTTCTTTCCATCCTTAGAACGTCCGATCACAATACCACGTCCCGGATATGTTGTTGCGCCTAATTCTTTACTGAGTGCTACCTTCTGCATTTGTTTCTCCTTTCGCAAATACGCCTAAAATAAATAAAAACCGACACATCCGGGAACCCACATTTCAATCAAATACATATTTCATGTATTTCCCTGCAATGTGCGGTGCCCAGACGGTCGGCCCCTGCGGTGCTTCTCTGAAGCATCGCCTTATCTGCGGTACATCTGTGATGTATCGCCCTATCTGCGGTGCAATCTTTGGATCTGTCACCTTTATATCTCTTGTTATACTCCACGTGGTTCTTCCACTTATCCGTCAGTCATATAACTAAATTTATTTAAGCATGGAAAGTTCCTCTTGTCAAGGGATCTTCTGTTATTTCATCGTTACTATTCACTCACATGTTACTGTTCACAGGTTACCCTGCGAACAGTAACTTCGCATTCAGCTGCATGCCCGTGCATATTCCTGTAATTTTTCTTTTGCAGTCTGCGACAAATGTGTCGGAACCTCTATCTGCACCTGGGCATATTCATCTCCGTGAACTGCCGGATTATTCATAGCTGCTACGCCCTTTCCTTTCAATCGGATTTTTGCCCCAGACTGTGTACCCGGTTTAATCTTACAGACAACATCTCCATACAACGTATGGATCTTTATCTCTCCTCCGAGCACAGCTGTTGTATACGGAATTTTCACCGTCGTATAAACATCCTGGCCTTTTCGCTCGTAACCAGATTTTTCTCCGACTTTGACTTTGATCAGCAGATCTCCGTCCTTTCCATTGTACCCTTTCTGTCCTTTCCCTTTCAGACGCACAGACTGCCCGTTTGCAATGCCTGCCGGAATATGCACTTCAAAGTTCTGGCTCTTTCCGTCACTGGAAGAAAGCGTAAACCTTTTATCACAGCCAAATACCGCTTCTTCAAAGCTGATCGGTACTTCCGTCTCGATATTTTGCCCTCTTTCCTCATGTACTCCGCCAAAACCACTGCCAAATTCTCCGGTACTTCCAAATCCGCTTCTTCCGCCAAAACCTCCGGTTCCGTGGAATCCACCTTTTTTTCCAAACAATTTGTCAAGAATATCATCCATATCGGAAGAACCATCAAAATGGAACTCCTGATATCCGTTGCCCGGTTCTCCGGAAGAATACGACTGATAAAATCCTCCATTTCCAAATGGATTCCCGTACTGTGCCTGTTTCATCTTCTCCGGATCAAAACCTGCCTCCAGCGAAATCGGACCGTACTCATCATACAATTTCCGCTTCTTCGGATCTCCCAACACTTCGTAAGCTTCCGTTACTTCCTGAAAAATCTTTTCCGCATTTGGATTTCCTTTATTCATATCCGGATGATATTTTTTGGCAAGTTTTCGATATGCCTTTTTAATCGTTGCTTCGTCTGCATTTTTATCTATTCCCAAAACTTCGTAAAAATCTCTTTTTGCTGCCATAATTATCACCTCACCAATCACAAAAACAGGAACTGCTTTCTAAAATGCACTTCCTGTCATTCCATCTCAGTCAGAGCATTTTCCACTAAGACGTACTTATATCTTTGCTTCAGTTTTGTTATAGCATTGTTTTTAGCACTCGTCAAGCACGTCTGCTAACAATTTTCTTAATTTTTTCTAAATTGGTGATTCACGGCATGGTCTGAGGCTTTTGATTTTTGCAAAAGGGACGGAACACGCAGCAAAACAACGACTTATATACCATAGATTTTTAAATCAACACGTCCATCGACAACTGCAATTCCATCCGCCTGCAATAGCCTTGCCTGCGCACCTTCTCCACCAAACGCAAATTCTCCAGCTAATTCTCCCTTTGCGTTCACCACACGATAACAGGGAATCTTCTCCGGATCCGGATTTTTATGCAATGCATTTCCCACGGCGCGTACCATCTTTTTATTTCCGGCCATCTCCGCAACCTGTCCATATGTTGCCACTTTTCCACGCGGAATCTTTTTAACCGCTTCATAAATCCGTCTGGTCGGACTGTCCGTAACCAGATCATAGCTTTCCGCAATCATACGCTGGATTTCCTGCTCCGGAACGGTACCATCCAGAATAATGGTATTCCAATGATCTTTATTCTGATGCCATCCCGGAATGACAGATGCATAGGTACTTCTCCAGAAATCACGCCACTGCGGATCCGCTTTCACATTTAAATTAATGTATCCTTCCCTCTCATAGGTCCATAAAAACGCCTTTTTGCTTCCTTCTACCCTCACAAGCTGCCAGTTATTATCATGAAACGGTGCCTCCTGATAGGTTTTCGGAAAAGACAATGCATATGCCAGCGCCTCTTCCCTTGTTTTCATACACTCCTCCTTACGGTTTTTCCGTCATATATCATATATTTTCTGTATATCTGCATGTCGGAAATCCCATACATCCCCAAAACTCTCCGAACCTTCCGTTCCTTTTTTTCAGTGGCTGCCCACACACCGGACAATTTTTTATTTCAATATTCCGCCCGGTAGTACCATCCAGCTCCTTTGCCAGCTTTTCAAAAACCTGCTGGTTCATGCGGCAGTCGTTTAATGCACGGTGTGCCCCGGCCGTGGAAATCCCGTAATACTGTGCCAGATCCTCCAGACGATGATGCGAAAGTTCCGGCAGACAGAGCCGTGCCAGTTTCAGTGTGTCAATGTAATCGTTGGTTAGTGTCTGACCGAAATACCGTTCACAATCACGATACAAAAATTTCATATCAAAACGATTGATATTATGTCCTGCCAGCACATCATCTCCGATAAAAGCAAGAAATTGCTGCAATACGGAATCAAACATTGGTGCAAACGCCACCATATCATCCGTGATATGATTTACTGCACTTGCCGCGCTGGGAATCGGTCTGCCCGGATTCACAAGCTGACTGAACTCTTCTGTAACAACGCCGTTTTTTACTTTGACAGCCGAAATTTCAATAACCTCGTCATATTTACTCGAAGTACCGGTTGTCTCAAGATCATAGAGTACATAATCCGGCATATACTGATTAATCATTTTACCTTTTGTATTTCCTAACATCTTTTGTTCCTTTGCCTTTTTAGGATTGTTTCAGGAAAAAACGCAGACTTCCAATTCGAAGTACCGCTCCCTGGGAAGCCGCACTGTTTTCAAAGTTTCTTGCAATTGTTTCCTTTTCCACGCTTAATGTCTTTACAATGTAAAATTCCTTCTTTGCCGCCGTCGGTACATTGTGCATAAATTGCATCACTTCCTGCAGGTTTCCAGATCCGGCATAATCCTCGCCGAGCACCGTATGGGCATCCTTTTCCTGAAACACATGCGGAATGACCGAATCAATCGCTTTATCGTAATCCGCATTTCCCACATCAATCCGGATGCGCGCCAGACAGCTTCCGTCCCCCGGCTGTTCCACCTGATAATCCAAAAGCTGCAACTGCCCCCACTTCTGATTCACTGCCTCCTGCCATTTTGGAAGGAACTGACCTTTCTGCGCATTCAAAACACTGACAATCATGGAAATTTTTTGTTTATTTGGAAGCTTCATAAGCATACCCAGTCCCGGAATCTTCGGAAGCTTTACCTGATCAATATTTAATTCTGTAATATCTGCTACCAGTCGAAACATTTCTTCTCCTTCATCTTTGGTTATTTTCTATGCTATCATGCTATCACTTTTTTCGTAATTTTTCCACTAAAATAACACTCACAATATTATGCTATAATTTCATTTGGCACCGCCAAACCGGATTCACCAGAAAATTGTTATGAATTTTTCTGCTAAAATCCACGACTATATTCAAAATAATCATGGTTCACGTGAAGTTTATCCAGCTCCATTCGCTGTATTTTTAAACGCGGACGATAAAACCTATGTGGAGCCGGACATCAGCGTCATTTGTGATCCATCCACATTGGATGACAGAGGATGCAATGGTGCCCCGGATTGGATCATCGAAGTTGCATCTTCAGGCACCAAGCGGATTGACTACGGTATCAAATTATTCAAATACCGATCTGCAGGTGTACGGGAATACTGGATTATGAATCCACTTACTAAAATTGTGAATGTTTTCGATCTGGAAAAAGAAGAATTGTCAGATCAATACCGTTTTGATGATGATATACAGGTATGTATTTATGATAATCTTGTAATCAATATCACGGAATTGTTAAAATAAAAAGGTGCTTATTTAAGCACCTTTTTTAGTGGACTAGACGGGAGTCGAACCCGTGTCCAAAAACCAATTCCCTGTCCTTCTACGAGTGTAGTTTATTCTTTGACATTCCCTCCGCCACACGAAAACAAACATCCTTGTGGTTTTAGTAGCTTCATGATACGCCCACAGGTGCAAAGCTTAGCCTGCGTCGTTTCTCACAGAGTCGAAGCCTGGATCCTAAAGTGTGAGTGCCCTAGGTCAGACTGCTGCCATTAGGCAGCGTATGCTAAATTATCTTCAGCGTTTAATTTTAATTGTGGAATTTAACGTATCCCGTACGACTCGCTTCTCCAGCTGCATGATCCCTGTCGAAACCATTACTAGCCCTTGCAATGTTTTTGCGAAGCAAAAAATATTGCCTCGCATCAAGATTTTGCGTAGCGAAAGCTTGACTGCGCTCCTCTTTCCTCGGGGAGCAAAAATATAACTCCTGCCTCCCGCCTTTTTTGCGAAACACCTATCCAAGATTCCGCACTTTGAAATCCCGTTCGGCTTCCCGCCGCTGGTCTTTTTTGGCAATGTCCTGACGCTTATCGTAAAGCTTCTTTCCTTTTGCCAGAGCAACCTGCACTTTTACAAGACTTCCTTTGAAGTATACTTCCACTGGAACAATCGTGTATCCTTTCTGCGCGATCTTACCGACCATCTTCTGAATCTCTTTCTTGTGCATCAGAAGCTTGCGCGGCCGGAGCGGATCTTTGTTGAAAATATTTCCCTTCTCATATGGGCTGATATGCATACCATAGAGGATCACCTCCCCATTTTCAATATGGATAAAGGATTCCTTGATGCTGCACTTGCCCATGCGCATGGACTTTACTTCGGTTCCAGCAAGAGCGATACCGGCTTCAAAAGTCTCTTCGAGAAAATAATCGTGATAGACTTTTTTATTGTTGGCTATTAACTTCTTCGGTTGTTTCGCCATCCCGGCTCCCTCCTTTTTATTCTGTAAACTCAGTGTATATGATTTTCCTGCAAAATGCAATAAACTGCTGCTTTTATTTTGAAAATTTTAAGAATTCCATCAATTTTCGTCAGAATCTGCAAGTGTAAAATCAATCGTCCGCATGATCCGGTCACAGTTATCCACCGTCACACGCACCTGCTGCCCCAGTTTAAACCTGCGGTTCGTTGCTTCTCCCACCAGTTCATAAGTTTCTTCATAATACTGATAAAAATCATCGGTGAGGGAAGTCACACGTACCAGACCCTCCACAGTATTTTCCAACTCCACGAAAAATCCGTACTCTGCGACTCCGGAAATAACACCGGCAAAGGTTTCTCCGATATGATTTTCCATATACTGCACTTTTTTCAGCTTAATTGTCTCCCGCTCGGCCTCATCTGCACGCCGTTCCATCTCACTGGCATGCTTTGCAACCTCCGGCAGTATCTGCATATAGTGGCCAATGCGCTTTTCGCCCAGACGCCCCCGCAGACTGTCCTTGATAATCCGGTGGATCTGCAGATCCGGATACCGGCGGATCGGTGAAGTAAAATGGCAGTAACAATCCGCTGCCAGACCAAAATGCCCGGTATTTTCCACCGTATAGCGTGCCTGCTTCATCGAGCGAAGGGTCAGACGGCTGATCAGCGGCTCCTCCGAAGTTCCGTCGATTTTTTCCAGCAGCTTCTGCAGTTCTTTCGGATGCACCTCATCACTTCCTATGTGGAGAGAGTACCCGAAATTATTGATAAACGTGGATAGTTTCTGTATTTTTTCCGAATCTGGCTGCTCATGCGTACGATAGACAAACGGAAGTTCTCTCCAGTAATATTCGGCTGCCACCGTCTCGTTTGCAGCAAGCATAAAATCCTCGATCAGTTTCGTTGCCACATTGCGGTCATACGGACGGATATCTACCGGATTTCCATTCTTATCCAGTATTACCTTTGTTTCCGGAAAATCAAAGTCGATGGAACCACGTTTCATACGCTTTTTGCGAAGAATTGCTGCCAGTTCTGCCATCTTTTCAAACATCGGAACCAGTGGCTCATATTCCGCCATCACCTCCGGATCATGGTCTGCCAGAATTTTTTTCACATTGGTATACGTCATACGCCGGTCCACGCAGATAACGGACTCTGTGATTGTGTGATCGATAATTTCGCCCTTAGGATTGACCGTCATGATGCAGCTGAGTGCCAGCCTCTCTTCCCCCTGGTTGAGGGAACAGATTCCGTTTGACAGGGCATGCGGCAGCATCGGAATCACCCGGTCCACCAGATATACAGAAGTTCCTCTCTTCAACGCTTCCGTGTCAAGAGCACTGTGCTCCTGCACATAATTGGACACATCCGCAATATGCACACCCAGAATATAATTTTCATGGTCCATGGTAAGTGACACCGCATCATCCAGATCCTTGGCATCTTCGCCATCGATGGTCACCATCTGCCAGTCGCGCAGATCCATGCGTCCTGCCATATCCGCTTCCGATACCGGCTTTGCCACATGCTCTACCTGCGTCATGACCTTCGGATCAAATTCCACCGGAAGACCGTACGCGCGCACAATAGAAAGGATATCCACCCCCGGATCATTGATATGCCCGAGAATCTCCACCACTTTTCCTTCCGGATTCTTTCCCTTTTTCCCGTACTGTGTGATTTCAACAACGACTTTATGACCGTTTACAGCTCCTTTCGAACGCTCCAGCGGAATAAAAATATCCGACCCGAACTTTGGATTATCCGGCACTGCAAATCCAAAATTTTTATTCAGCTGATACGTGCATACCACCTGCTTCATGCCCCTCTCAAGCACATGCAGCACCTTTCCCTCCCTGCGGCGTCCGGTCACTGCAGGTGATACGGAAATCTCTACCGTATCCATATGCATCGCACCGTTAGTTTCGGATTCCGGAATAAAGATATCTTCCTTTTCCCCCTCCACGCTGACAAATCCGAATCCTTTCGGATGTGCCTGGAACGTGCCTGTGATCTTTTTCTCTTCGGATTTGCTGAACTTTCCTCTCTTTGAACAGACAATGCGCCCTTCTGTCATCAGTTCATTTAATATCTGTTCCAGCTGTGGGCGCTGATCCTTCTTCACTCCGAGGACGATCGCCAGTTCCTTGATTTTCATCGGGACATACATATCATCACACATAAAGTCATATATCATTTTTTTCCGCTGTTCATACTTTGCGTCCATACCCAGATCTTCTCCTTATATAATGAAACAAAAAAAGCTGCCGATGTAATCGACAGCTTCCGGTTTCTACCAGATTCCCAAATTCAGAACCATTGCAATGACAAGGAACAGAATCACAAAAATTCTTGTAAGCTTTACAAGCATTCCTTCCATGGAACGTCCCTTATTTTTGCCCCAGTAAGTATCTGCTGCTCCGGCGATCGCGCCAAGACCTGCAGATTTACCCTCCTGCATTAAGATAATCACTGTAATTACAATACTCAGTATAATAAATACAATAGTTAAAATCGTATTTAAAACGGTCACGATTTCCACCTCCTAATTCTAAACTCACGACTAACTAATTATATCATAAAAGAAAAGTCTTTTCAACATTTTTTTATATTTCACAATTTTCCTTTTCATTTCCACTTGATAATATAACACAGATAATATAGAACTTACTGTATCATTAGGAGTATACCATGAAATCCTGTCAAATGTACAGATTTATTCCGATTATGTTACTGTGTGTCTGTCTGTTCACTGGCGGATGTTCCCAAAACAAGGATCAGCCCTCTGCCACGCACAACCAGACCCCGGCCACAGAAGCTGCCTCCCATACGGATCCCCCCCCACAGGTACTTACCCCGCAGGCAGACGGCACCAAAACTTTTACAACAGATACTGCAGTTATTGATATCTCCCACACGCAAGAAGGATATATTATGGCAAAATACACCGGTTCCAATGCAAAACCCAAACTGCAGCTGACCGGGACAGACGGCATCACATATACATACAGTCTTTACAAAGATTATAGTACCTTTCCCCTTACTTCCGGAGATGGAACCTATCAGGTCGGTGTCTACGAAAATGTTTCCGATGACCGTTACACAACGCTGCTCTCCGAGACATTTTCTGTCACACTTACAGATCCGCTGAAGCCTTATCTGTATCCGAACCAGTACGTGAACTTCACCGCCGATTTCCTCCCTGTGGCCAAGGCCGAAGAACTTGCAGACGGTGCTTCCAGCGATCTGGACATCATCAGCAGTGTATATAATTATATCATTACACATACCACACGGACGCTTCTGCACATCAGTACCATTCTCAATCATTATATGCTTGGATTTATCATTGCCTTTCTGGTATTGCTTATCATCTGTATGATTTTATATCACACCGATCTCGGGCGCGTATTGTTCCTCGGACAGAAACTTGCCATGACGGTTGCCTCAGGACGCGTTGCAAACTGCCTGTATCTGGTTCTCTCCAGCGGACTCGACAGTAATATCGGTCTTACCCTGGCACGCGAACTTGTCAATAATCCGCATATGCAGGCACTTATCGACAAATGTCACGAGAATATCCGCCACGGGGAATCATTCGACAAAGCACTGCTGCTGTCCGGCATCTTTTCCCAGATGTACGCCAGCTGGATTGCAATCGGTTCCCGGACCGGCGAAATGGAAAGCATTGTTTCCCAGCGGGAGATCAATACCGATACCGCAAGCTATCTGACGGCACTTCGTGCTGCATTGCGCCAGATCAACGGTATTATCTACACTTCTGCCGCAGAAAATATGATCGCCATGGACAGTAGCATCTTACAGCTTTATAAAGACGGACGGATCGACAAACACACCGCCATCTCGGAAGCGGTCAATCCGGAGATCATGTCCAAACGTCTGAATCTCTTATAATGTTTCACTGATCCGCAGAAGCTGGTTATACTTGGCAGTGCGCTCTCCTCTGCACGGAGCGCCTGTCTTGATCCAGCCGGCATTTACTGCCACCGCGAGATCTGCAATAAAAGAATCTTCCGTTTCTCCGGAACGATGTGAAATAATTGCCTTATAGCCGTTCTTCTGTGCCAGTTCAATCGCATCCATGGCTTCCGTAAGCGTTCCGATCTGATTGACCTTAATCAGCACAGCATTTGCCACCTTAAGATCCATTCCGCACCGGATTCGCTTCACATTCGTGACAAACAGATCATCTCCCACCAGCATCACCTGTTCTTTCATGCGCTTTGTCAATTCCTGCCAGCCTTCCCAGTCGTCTTCATCCAGACCGTCCTCAATAGAAATCAGCGGATATTCCGTGGTAAGTTCTTCATACAGCGAAATCATTTCCTGTGCACTGCGCAGGACTTCTTTTTTTTCGGTGGTTTCCTGCGTTTTCACATGTGCGTCAGATGTATAAGCACCGCCCTGCGTGTCCGGACGCCGCAGATTGACATCCACCTCTTCATGTATCTGCGCTTCTCCCGGAAAATGATACATTCCGTCTTCCTCACTGTACAGCTCGGATGCTGCCGCATCCATGGCAAATGCAACATCGCTGCCCACCTTATATCCGGCTTCCTCCACGGCACGCTGCAGACATGCAAACACTTCTCCCGCACTGGAAAAATCCGGTGCAAATCCGCCTTCATCCCCCACTGCCGTCAGTTTGCCTTCTTTCTGCAAAATTTTTTTCAGAAAATGATAAATTTCCGCACCCATCCGGAGTGCATCCGGAAACGACTCGGCTCCGACCGGTACAATCATAAATTCCTGAAAATCCAGGTGATTCTTTGCGTGAGCTCCGCCATTTATGACATTCATCATCGGCATCGGCCATTTTTTTGCATTCGGTCCTCCCAGATAACGGTACAACGGCATATCCAGTGCTGCCGCTGCGCAGCGCGCACAGGCTAAAGAAACACCAAGTAAAGCATTGGCCCCCAAATTTCCTTTGTTGTCTGTCCCATCCAGTTCCACAAGTTTGCGGTCAATCTGTACCTGTTCCAGCACATTCATTCCCAACAGCTCCTTGCGGATCTTTGTGTTGATGTGATCCACAACGCGCTGTACGCCAAGCCCAAAATAACGTTCCTGTCCATCCCGCAGCTCAATCGCCTCAAATCTTCCGGTACTGGCTCCGGATGGCACAGATTCCCTGCCCGTAGTCTTCTTTCCCGTTGTCTCTGTCTGCGCGGTCACTTCCACCTCAACCGTAGGATTTCCTCTTGAATCCAGAATTTCCCTTCCATGAATTTCAATAATTTTGATCATCAGACCCATTCCTGTTGTCCTCCTTTTTTCATTATTGTGTGAAAAAGAAAGAAATTTATTCAAATCCAAAGAAAAAGAAAGGGGCTGTAAAAAAACTCCCCTGACAGAAAAATCGCCC
>ULSK01012932.1_pt1 | contig 21815 bp, 15 predicted proteins | sample 1956311 | NCBI WGS metagenome assembly ULSK01 (sample SAMEA4835706, study PRJEB28245) | human gut metagenome | biome: gut microbiome; material: fecal sample | place: Denmark | collected 2008 | reverse complement strand
CAAGCCGGTCCATATCTATGCCCTCTTCCCTTGGCAACTTGGCCAGTTCCAGGGCAAACAGACTTTTGCGGGCCTCGTGGTCGGGCATGTCCACATAGACCAGTTCGTCAATGCGTCCCGTCCTCAGCACGGCCTTGTCGATGCGCTCGGGATGGTTGGTGGCGGCAAGGACATAGACCCCTTTGTCGGAAGCATGGTTGAGCATACAGAGAAACTCGTTCACCTCGCTGTCGTAGTGCTGGTTGTATTCGTTTCCTGTGCGACGCGGCACCATGGCGTCAAACTCGTCAAAGAAGAGCAATGCCGGCGCGTGTCTCTCCGCATTCTTGAAGACCTCGCCGATCTTCTCCTGCGTGCCGTGCACCATGGTGCTGGCCAAATCGTCCGGGACGACCTTGATAAAGTGGATGCCAACCTCCTCAGCCATTTTCTCGGCAAAGAACGTCTTGCCACATCCCGCAGGCCCATAGAAGAGCATGGAGGGAGGACGGATGCCGTAGGCGTCGGCCAGATCACGATATTGGAGCACATTGATAAAGCCCTCCTTGACCCGCTGCTTCAGGTCCTCCATGCCGGCAATGTCGCCAAAGCCATTGCCATGCTTCTTGGCCGTCGGCTGAGGCTTGGGCCTGGGCTTGCTGCTTGACTGATCGCTCGTCTGGTCGCTCGTCGGCTTCCTCTGGGGAACCGCTGACTTTCCGCCACTGATGCGGCGGAGCCATTCCTTTTCGGCTGTTGTTCTATCCATCTTTGCGTCCTCCGTTTTTCGTTTTCGTTGTACGATGTTTATGTCCGTAGTCGTTGCACGACGTTTATATTCGTTTTCGTTGACGATCTTTATATTCGTAGTCGCTGCTCGACGTCTATGTATATAGAGGGCGAAAAGCATGGAGATTCTATCAGCGCAAGTGTGTCCTACCAGTTTTTTATCCTGAAGCTCTGCTGGTTTTGACGCTAAGAAGACAACCTTCCCGATGGTAACTTAAGACCGACTTCGATGATAACTTATGAGTGGCACGGAGGGTAACTAAAGGCTGCAACCTGGTCGATTGTGTCGCTTTGATTTTTGCGCTTCCATTTTTTATTCTTACTTTTGCAGATATCATTCAGGCCCACAGGGTGAACCATCCACAAGAATTTACAAAGGTGGCAACCACTGCAATCACCTGGTGATGAAGAAATGGATGAAGAAAAGAAAGATTTGAAAATGACAAAAGGATCACTTATACTTCTATCGTCAGTCATGATACTCGTGTCAACTCTCACCTGTCGGGCTACTTGTCCCGACTCGATCCGCCAGCAAAAGATGTTGGAGGAGGAGCAGGCCTTCTTGGCCAATATGAAGCCAGGACTGCAGCATATACAGATGATGGCCGTAAGGAAAGCAATGGAAGGCAATGACACCGAACTACAGCAGATAAGGCAGAGCCGAAACCAGCCGCCTACTTTGCCGGAAGGCGTCAAGACTTTCTATCCGAGAGAGAACATCTGTCTCTTCTCTCCCAAGCATGAGACTGACCGCAAGCGCCCCATCCTGCTCTACCTCCATGGCGGAGGATGGTGCTTTGGCAGCATCAACAGTTGCGCGCGGTTCTGTGCCGCTGTAGCCCTGGAGGCCGACTGCCTGGTGGCAGCATTAGACTATCGTCTGGCACCTGCCCACCCCTACCCTGCCGCACTCGAAGATTGTCAAAGGGCAGTACGCTACCTGCAAGAACACGCGGCCGACTGGGGAGGCGACACCACGATGATAGCGGTAGGAGGAGACAGTGCTGGGGGCAACCTGGCATTGGCAACCGCCATGTCAGCGTCGGGCATTCGCAAAGTGATACCGATATATCCCGTGACCAAACTCTTCACCGAGAGGACTCCTTCTTGGGAAAAGTATGCCAAGGGATATGGCAACGATGCTGAGCTCCTCGAAGCGTTCAACGAAGCCTATGCCAATCGTCAGGAACGCAACCCGCTCGTGTCGGTAGGCCTGTGTGATGACGACGCATTGAAAACGTTGCCGCCTGCGCTATTCATATCGGCAGGCCACGACATTCTCCTGGACCAAACTGCAGAACTTGTCCAGCGCCTCCACAACCTTGGCAGACCCGTCATCTACCGCGTCTATCCCACCGCCACCCATCTATTCATAACAGTCCCAGGACAGCCCACAGCCTTTGAAGAAGCCGTCAAGGACGTGAGCAGGTTTCTGAACGACCATCATGCGGCCAAGTGACTTCCACATGAGATTCATAATGGCATGAGAAGTAATTGGGTTTAGCAGAAAGTTGGCAAAATATTTGGCAATATGGAAATATAGCCATTTCACCAAAAATCTACAGGGATGATGTTTTTTTCTGAGAATCTTCATCCATGCCAAAAGTTTTACTTACTTTTGCAAGCCATAGCGGATGATGCCGCTCTATAGACAAAAAAAATTGTTATCAAAACGAGAAGTATGAAAAAGAATTGGATGATTTGGGGACTCGCCGCCATGGCGCTGATGTCCTCCTGTACAGACCAGAAGACCGCACCAAGCACCGCGGACAACGACACCACCAGCGTGGCCCAAGACACGGCCTCTATCGACAGCATGGACCTGGCCTCCATCGCCGGCACCTACGAGGGCACTCTCCCCGCCGCCGACTGCCCGGGCATCAAGACCGTGCTCACCATCCATGCCGACAGCACCTACCAGCTGACGCAGGACTACCTGGAGCGCAAGGACGGTCACGACGAGGCCAGCGGCGTGCTGCGCGTGCTCGACGGCAAGGTACTGGTGCTCGAACGCCCGTCGAGTGGCGAGCAGACCTACTACAAGGTGAAGGACGACCAGCACGTCGTCATGACCGACTCGCTGGGCAACGAGCCCGAGGGAGAGACGGCCAAACTCTACGTGCTCACCAAGACGAAGTAGGACGCCGAGGCGTCTTTCTTCACGCCACGCACCGACCTGACGACTATATCTTTTGGGGGCTGTGTCAAACCATTGGTTTTGGCACAGCCCCCAAAGCATATACCGACAAGGCGAACGCCCCGCCTATTCCCCCTCGGGCAAGGCTGGGACAATGCGACGGACGTGGCCTTCCCTGCGAGAGAGAATCAGGGGCACGCGCTCCACCACCACGACCGAGGTGTCGAGACCGAGCGCCTTGGGCTCGTCGATGCTGATCTTGCCTATGAGCGCATAGAGACTCATCAAGAGGTTGTGGCGACGGTCGAACGAGTCTTCAGGATAATAGATGCGATGGATGATGATGAAGCAGAAGTCGCCCGCCACACCATACCGCCGCAAGGAGGGGTAGCAGCTGGTCAGATCCACCCTGCCCTCTGCCACCAAGTCCTCGACGACCTGGCGCAGATAGAGACTCACACGAGGCTCTATGCGGAAACCGATACGCATCGTCACGCTATAGAGCGTGTCCTCCACCAGCGTGCTGCAACTATACTCCAGCGTATCGGGTGCATCCACATACTCCAGGTTGATGAGCCAATAGTGGTCGGCACGCTTCGGCTGCTTGTTGATGATGGAATAGATCAGTTTGTCGTCCACGGTACTCTCCTTTCCCGTATGATTGACATAGACCAGGTTGGAGGCATACTTGGGTATGCGATCGTCGGCCTTGATGTCGGAGATGATCTGATAGTAGTCGCTCAGCGGCTTGCTGGAGATATGCTGACGGCGAATGCGTTTGGCACGCACCCACACCAGCATCATGCAGAAAAGAACGCCCGCGATGAGCAACGTACACCATCCTCCGGCAAGAAACTTGGAGAGGTTGGCGGCCAGGAAGATGCCCTCTATGACACAGTAGCTGCCGACAAAGACCATGCAGAGGATGCGCGACACGCCCCTTTGGCGCAGGTAGAAGCCCAGGAGCAAGGTGGTCATCAGCATCGTGATGGTGATGGCAAGACCATAGGCGGCCTCCATGTGGGAGGAGTCGCGAAAGAGGAGGAGGATCAGCACCACACCGATATACATGGCCATATTGACCGCAGGGATAAACAGCTGGCCCTTGACATGAGTGGGATGCTTGATGCGCATCCGAGGCCAGAAGTTGAGGTTCATCGCTTCGCTCAAGATGGAGAACGTGCCACTGATGAGGGCCTGGCTTGCCACGATGGCCGCCCCTGTAGCCATTACGATGGAGAAGATCAGCAAGCCTTGAGGCATGATGGCATAGAACGGATTGACCGAAGCCGCCACGTCGGCATGGCAGAGGATCCACGCTCCCTGTCCGAGATAGTTGAGGATGAGCATCGTCTTGACAAAGGCCCAGCTCACGGTGATGTTTCGCCTGCCACAATGTCCCAAGTCGGAATAGAGCGCCTCCGCACCCGTGGTACAGAGAAACACCGCGCCCAAGACGAGAAACCACTCGGGCGACGTCGCCAGCAGCCGCAGGGCATAATAGGGATTGAGCGCCCGGATCACCTGCGGATAGGAGACGAGGCTGATCGTTCCGACCACACCCAAGAGGAGAAACCACAGCAGCATGAAGGCGCCAAACGACTTGCCGATGCTCTCCGTGCCGAAGCGCTGCACGAAGAAGACGACGGTGATGATGGCCAGGGTGATGGGGAGGACGGGCAGATGTGGACTGACGCCCTCCAAACCCTCGATGGCCGTGGTCACGGTGATGGCAGGCGTGATGATGCCGTCGGCCAACAAGGTGCTTGCTCCCATAAGGGCCAGCAGATAGATCCACTTTCTCTTGTGGCGACGCAGCAGGGCGTAGAGCGCCAGGATGCCTCCCTCGCCATGGTTGTCCGCCCGCAGGGCCACGAGGACATACTTGACGGTAGTCTGCAGGGTAAGCGTCCAGATGATGCAAGACAGCGCACCCAAGATCATTGGTTCGTCCACCCTTTGGCCTACATGGAGGATGGCCTTCATCACATAGAGAGGCGACGTGCCTATGTCGCCAAAGACAATGCCCAGCGTGACGAGCATTCCAATCCACCCCATACGGTTGCAGCGCTTCTCGGCAGCGCTTCCATTTTTCAAGTTACTCATACCATGAATACAATCTATTCGTTATACCTATTTGGACAGAAGCCGCAAAGTTATGGATTAAACCACAGAGCCGAGAATAATTTAACATCACTTAGCGAGTTTAACGGTCGTTACACAAGCACCATCCTCACCACTACCCCACAAAGAAAATCGGCCATTGGAAACGACTTCTTCCGTTTCCAATGGCCGACCTGCCACTACCGCGACCCCGCGTCAATACACCTTCACCTCGTCCGTGAAGACCCACTCGCCAGGATTGTCCTCCTTGGCGGAGATACGGACGAAACGCGCCTTCTGCTTCTTGCCCTGATACGTCACCGTACGCGTACCGACCACATTGAGTCGCTCGCGGGTGTACGCCTGGTCATAGACGGGCACGAAATGGTCGCCGTCGCTGGAGATACTGATCGTGACGCGGCTGGGATAGAACACCCATGCGCCGTCGCTCTGCATGAAGTCGAGGCTGACGGTACTAAACCGCTTCTCCTCGCCCAGGTCGATGGTGATGTCGAAGGGAGCCACCGTCGTGTCGCGACGCTGCATGAATCCCTGCCAACGGCCGTCGCCATAGGACCATCCGCCACACATCCCGTCGGTCAGCGTGCCATCGCCCTGTCCCACATACGACTGCGAGTAGGGCTGGTGATAAGTCACTCCTGCCCCGACAGCCAGATGGCGCACGGGCTTCTGCTTCTCCTTGCGGTCTCCCTTCTCCCGTCTGAGGTCGAAGGCATTGACATGCTGCGCGGCCAGCCACGGATACTGCGCCACGACGGCAGCACTCAGCTCCTCGTAGGAGCGGCTACGTCCGCTCCATCCCACCTCGGCAATGGCCAGTTCGCGGGGATAGAGCATATACTCCGCATAGTCCTCCGTCTTGATATACTCCGTCCAGAGATTGCCCTGCACGCCCAGCACACGACCCGTGAAGCCATCACCACTATAGGGTGCGGGGTCAAAGTTCCAAAGATTGCGCAGCGGCTGATAACTTCCTCCGGCAAAGGGCTCCGTGGGCGGAGCGTCCTGGTAGCGGTCCAGGTAGTAGTCGCCAGGCGAGAGGATCACGTTGTGACCCCTACGCATGGCCCGCTGAGCCGCCTTGATGTCGCGCCATACCATCACGTTGACGTTCTCGCCAAGCGAAGGCGCGTGGGCAGCCAGACTGTCGTCGAGCACCTCATCCCATCCGATGGCCTCCCTACCCTCCAGCCGGAGATAGGCGGCGATGCGCTGGATGAGATACCCCTGCAGGTCCGCCGTACTACGGAGTCCCAGCAGCCGAGCCTTGCGCTGGCAGTTGGGACACGATCCCCAGCTACCCTTGCCTGCCTCGTCGCCACCGATATGGATCCACTTCGACGGAAACACCTCCATCACCTCGTCGAGGATGTTGTGGAGCACGGCATAGGTCGTCTCGCTCGACGGACACACATCGCCTTGCGCCTCCTGGTTGCCCTCACACTTCAGTTGGGGACAAGCCGCGGTCAACTCCTCGCTATGTCCCGGCATCTCGATCTCGGGCACGACCGTGATGCCTTTCTTGGCAGCATAGGCCACCAGTTCGCGCATCTCGTCCTTCGTATAGTAGCCTCCATAGGCCCCGGGGTCGCCCTCCCTCATATAGCGGCGGTCGTTGTCGATCCACCATTTCGTCCAGTCGCTCTCCGTGCGCCATGCCGCCTTCTTCGTCAGTTCGGGATAGCGGTCTATCTGCATGCGCCATCCTCCCGCGTCGGTGAGGTGGAGGTGGAGGCGATTGACCTTGTAATGGGCGAGGACATCCACCTGCTTCTTCAGAAAACTCAGCGGGAAGAAATGGCGGGAGATGTCGATCATGCAGCCACGCCACTCATAGCTCGGCCAGTCCTCGATATCACAGACGGGCAGCAGGTCTCCCTTGCGGAGCTGGCTGATGGTCTGTGTGGCATAGAAGAGGCCTGTGGAGTCGGCATAGGCCACCCGCATCGTGTCGGGCGTGATATGGAGTCGGTAGTACTCCTTGCCGTGGCCCGCCCCAGAAGTCTCCTCCATCAGGATGACACCCTTTTGCGGATTGAAAGTGCCCTTGCCAAAGACGGCCTGCTTCGACTGCGGCAACAGTTGCTGTGCGCCGACGGGAGTGACGGCAGCAGAGAGCGATACGGCGGTCAGTGCCGCCAGGATAGTATTTCTTTTCATAACCTTAGCAATGGTCAAGTGATGGTAAAGAAGTATTGCACGCGTCAGTCGATGAAGCGGCGGGTGATTTTTTCATAGGCGTCGATACGGCGGTCGCGCAGGAAGGGCCACCAGCGGCGCACATTCTCGCTATGCCCAAGATCGATGTCGAACAGGCGCAAAGCCTCCTCGCTGTCCGACCCCTGCCAGAGGAGTTCGCCCTGAGGCCCAGCCACAAAACTGGATCCCCAAAACTGGATGCCACCCGAGCAGGCCTGTCCCTCCGCCTTGCCTACGGGCGAAGGCTCGAAGCCCACCCTGTTGACAGCGACGACAGGAAGTCCGTTGGCCACAGCATGGCCGCGCATCACGGTGGTCCACGCCGTGCGCTGGCGCTGCTGCTCCTCCTCAACGTCGGAGGGTTCATAGCCGATGGCCGTCGGATAGATCAGGATCTCCGCCCCCTGCAAGGCCATCAGGCGCGCTGCCTCCGGATACCACTGGTCCCAGCAGACCAGCACACCCAAGCGGCCCACACTCGTGTCGATGGGGCGGAAACCGAGGTCGCCAGGAGTAAAGTAAAACTTCTCGTAGTAGGCCGGATCGTCGGGGATGTGCATCTTGCGATACTTGCCTGCGATGGTTCCGTCGCGCTCTATCACCACGGCCGTGTTGTGATAGAGACCTGCCGAGCGGCGCTCAAAGAGCGACGTAACGATGACGACGCCCAGACGTTTCGCCAGTTCACCATAAAACTGAGTCGATGGACCGGGGATAGGCTCCGCCAAGTCGAAGTTGGCTACGGCCTCCGTCTGGCAGAAGTAGAGCGAGTTGTGCAACTCCTGCAGTACGACGAGCTGCGCCCCCTCCTGGGCCAGTTGCTCCACCGAGGCAGCCAGACGGCGCATGTTGTCCGCCACGTCGGCGGTATTGTGTTGTTGTACGATTCCTATTTTCATTGTGAGTCTTGTGATATATTCTATGATATGAGGGCCGACGAGGATTTCTCTCCGCCCCAGCCCCTTCGGTTTATTCGCCTCCTTGGGCCACGCCTACGGGGATCTGTATGGTCAGGCAGTGGAGCGATCCGTGCTGCTGGATGACGGCCCGCGCGTCCACTCCCACCACCTCATGGTCGGGGAAGGCCTCGCCGACCACACGCAGCGCCTCGGCGTCGTGGCGTGGCTGGTCGTAGGTAGGCACGATGACGGCCCCGTTGACGATCAGGAAATTGGCATAAGTGGCTGGCAAGCGATTCCCCTCCTCGTCGAGGATGGCATCGGGCATCGGCAAGCGCAGCAGTCGGTAGGCCACTTCGGCCTCGCGATTGATGGCCTGCAGGTCGGCCTCCATGGCCTGCAGGTCGGCATACTGCGGATCGGCCTCATCGTCGCAACCCACATAGAGCAGCGTATGGCCCGGCGCACAACGCACGAGCGTGTCGATATGGCCGTCGGTATCGTCGCCCTCCAAAGATCCATGACCGATCCAATAGACCCGATCCACGCCGAAGGCCTGTCGAAGCCGTTCGTCCAGCTGGTCTTGCGTGAGGGGCTGGTTGCGATGAGGAGCCAACAGACAGACCGAGGTCGTGAAAAGATGGCCCTCGCCATCAGCCTCAACCGATCCTCCCTCCAGCACGAAGTCGTCCCAATGGTCCATCGGACAGCGGAAGACTCCCTTTTCCTGGAGCACGCGCCCCAGCTGATTGTCCTGGTCGCTGGCAAACTTCTCGCCCCAGCCATTGAAGCGGAAGTCCATCATCCGCAGTCCTCCCCTGCCGTCGGAGAGCGTCAGCGGCATCGTGTCGCGCGCCCATGTGTCGTTGTATTCGGCCTCTATCCAGCGTATCGCCTCCAGCGCACGATCGCTCACCCGACCTGCCAACCACGCGCGGGCCGCCGCCGTATCGCGCGCCACGAGCCACACGGCCTCATACCGGGCAATGGCCTCAATAAACTCGACATAGGTCTGGCGTATCTCGTCGAGGATATAGGCCCAGTCGGTCTGCTCGTCGGGCCACACCAGCACGACGGCCTCCTGCTCTGCCCACTCGGGCAGCAACTGGAAAGCCGCATCGGGAGTCTTCTCTCTTATCATGATCTGCTTGTTCCTTATTTCCATTGGTGATTGTGTAGGTGCAAATTTAGCAAAAAAAGCCGACACGACCAAAGAAAAGGAGGGTTCACGCTGCAAATGCGCAGCTTTTTGCCCCGATGCCCATCCACAAACCGCGGTAAATGGAGAAAAGCCACGGGGGAAGTATGATTTTTTTGCCGTCTGATGATGGGTATCTCAGAAATTTTGTGTAAGTTTGTGGCCGAAATATTTACTCATCTTAAACAACCGATTTATGATCAATCGCTTATTGAAATTTCTGGATGCGTCGCCCGTCAATTTCCTCGCCGCGCGCAACATAGCCTGTGAACTCGAGCAGAACGGCTACCGCCGCCTTGACCCTCAGCAGCCCCTCGGCGAACTGAAGGCTGGCGACAAGGTCTATGTGACGAAGAACGACTCTTCGGTCTATGCCTTCCGCCTGGGCCGCAAACCGCTGGCCGAGACGGGATTCCACATGATTTGCGCCCATAGCGACTCCCCCACGTTCCGTGTGAAGCCTCATGCCGAGATGACGGGTGAGGGCGGCCTGGTGCGTCTGAACACCGAGGTCTATGGTGGCCCGATCCTCTCTACGTGGTTCGACCGTCCGCTGACACTCGCGGGCCGTGTCATCGTGCGTGGCAAGGACGCTATGTCGCCCGAGACGATGCTGATGCACGTCCGTCGTCCGCTGCTCCAGATCAGCAATCTCGCCATCCACTTCAACCGCCAGGTCAACGACGGCGTGAAACTGAGCAAGCAGAAGGATATGCTTCCCCTCCTGGGATTGATCAACGACGAACTGGAGCAGGGCAACCTGCTGATGAACGTTATTGTCGAGGAACTCAGCAAGCAGCGCCCCGTCAGCCACGAGGACATCCTCGACTTCGACCTCTACCTGGCTGATACGCAGCCCGCCTGCACCTTCGGCGTCCACGACGAGTTTATCTCCTCGGGCCGCCTCGACGACCTGTCGATGTGCTTTGCCGGACTCGAGGCCCTGATTGCAGCTCCCGAGAGTGACACCACCCAGGTGCTCGCCATCTTCGACAACGAGGAGACGGGATCGCAGACCAAGCAGGGTGCTGGCAGCCCCTTCCTGGCTTCGATGCTGATGCGTATTGCCCGTCAGCAGAGTGGCACGGAGGAAGCCTACTGGCAGGCGGTGGAGCGCGCCTTCATGATCTCTGCCGACAATGCCCACGCCTTCCATCCCAACTACGCCGAGAAGTACGATCCGACCAACCACCCCATGCTCGGTGGAGGTCCCGCCATCAAGTTCAACGCTTCCCAGAAGTATGCCAGCGACGCCGTCTCTGCCGCTATCTTCGCCGAGATCTGCCGCAAGGCGGGTGTGCCCTGCCAGCGTTTCGTCAACCATAGCGATGTGGCGGGCGGTAGCACCCTGGGCAACATCCTGGCCTCCACGGTTCCCCTGCGTGGAGTCGATATGGGCAATGCCATCCTCGGCATGCACAGTTGCCGCGAGACGGGCAGCGTAGCCGACCATGCCTACTGCGTCCGCGCCTTCACGGAGTTCTACTCCCTGTAGCCTCCAGCTGCCCTCAGCACCCGCCCCGTCGGACGGCTGAGGGTCCAGATAAAAAACGATCGGCCATTGGAATTCATTTCTCATTTCCAATGGCCGATGATTATTTCAAGGGCAATATCCCAAAATCATTCTGACATCATCCCGAAGACTTCCCGAAAGCATCCCGAAGAAACAGCCTATGCGGAGCGTCCCGATTTCGTTACATCGCAATCGCTACTTGTTCATCAGTTTGCCAAACAGCGTGAGCATCTGCATGACGGTGTCCTTGCTACCGACGGGTATCTTCAAGTGGGCCTCACCCGTCTCCTTGTCGGTCTCCACGATGCTATCGACCAACTGCTGAGTAGCCTCAGCCGACTTGAGTGTTTCGGCCAGTCCACTAAAGAAGGAAACACCCTGACTGACTAATTGCTGGGGATGGGACGAAGCATGGTGGCTGGAAGGCCGTTTCTGCGCACCGTCCTGTGCCTTCGTCCTTGAGAAGGATCGTGATTCGCAGGAGGCTCCTGGTCTGCAATAGCCCCATGGTCTGCTGAAGGAAGCTGCCCCTCGGAAGACTTGTGGGTTGCTAAAGATTCATAATCTGCTGAAGACTCATACTCTGCTGAAGACCCATAGTCCACAGACGATTCCTGATCTACAGAAGACTCATCGTCTGCCTCCGATGCGTCAGCGAGCGCTTCGTCCAAAGAGGCCTCCACAGACGTCTTCCCCTTCTGCTCATGCTCCACATCTTCGTCCACATACTCCACCTCGGGAGCGTCTGGCGTTGCCTCCATGACAACTGCGAGGTCGTCCATGAGTTTCTTAAACTTGCTCTCATCGACAAATACGGTGTCTGCACCGCCGTCCAAGACTCCCTCAAACATCGACTTCTTAAATCGCAGTTTGTTGATCATACCCTCCTCGATAGAACCTTTCGAGACAAGGTTGATGATCTGCACGGGCTTCTCCTGTCCGAGACGGAAGATACGGGCAATGCGCTGTTCAAGGACAGCAGGATTCCATGGCAAATCCATGTTGATGAGTGTGCTCGCCACCTGGAGGTTGAGACCCGTAGATCCAGCATCAGTGGAAAGAAACACCCGACTCTCGGGAAGTGTTGTGAAATCATCTACCAGTTCCCCGCGCCTTTTCGACGGCACTCGCCCATTGAGATACTCATAGCGTATGCCCCGCTTGTCCAGTTCCATCGCCACCAGACGGGTCATGCGCTCCCATTCGCTGAAGACGACCACCTTCTCGTCCCCACTCTCCAAGACATTGTCCAGCAGGTTCATCACCTCCGCTATCTTGACATCACTACGCGTCGTGAGATTTTGTTCCAAGATAAAGGTGCTGTCGGCCACCATCCGCATCTGACTCAGCAACTTGAGCACGCGCAGCCTGTCCTGCTCCGTCATGTAGTGGTATTTGCGATACTTGTTCAGGATCACCAACAAGTCCCACTTAAACTCCGAGTGGAGATCGTCCTGGCGTTGAGTCATCGGGACCAGCACAAACTGGTCGCTCCGCTTGGGCAACTGCAGGCGCACGCCTTTCTTCGTCCTCCGCAACAGTCGGTTGCTGACGGCCTCGCCAATGGCGTTGAGATCCTTATAGCCCATGATACCACCCGTCTCGGGATGGAGCAGGATGTGCTGGTCGCGAAACTGGTAATAAGGTCCGAGACAAAACTGGTCCACCAGTTCCATGTTGGCATAGAGCTCCTCCAGCTTATTCTCCATCGGCGTGCCAGACAGCAAGACCGCATAGCGCGACGCTATCTTGCGGGCGGCACGGGAGATCAGCGTGTCCCAATTCTTCAGCCGTTGTATCTCGTCCATGATCAACACGTCGGTATCCAACTTGCCCAGGTGTCTGACGTCGTTGCTCATCGTGTGGTAAGAGACAATCTTGTAGGGTGCGGACGCCTTATACAGTTTGTCGCGCTTAGCAGGAGTGCCCTCTACGACCACCACCTTCGGAATGGTCAAGCCGTCCTCCACGCCTTTCCCACTACTCTCTACCCTGTCACCGCCCGTGAATCGTTCTATCTCCCGCTTCCACTGGTATTTCAGCGACGTGGGACAGACCACCAGCACCTGCTCAGCCATGCCCTCACGCAGATAGACCTCTGCCGAGGCGATGGCCTGCAACGTCTTGCCCAGTCCCATCTCGTCGGCAATGATGGCCTTGCCGGCACGCACGGCGAAGCGCGTCCCCTCCTTTTGGTAGGGATAGAGCGGCACGGTGAGCATTTGGTCGAGATATTCGTCCGTGTATTTTTCCTCCAACAACCGGCAACGCTTGATCCGGTCACGCCGCTCCAGGACATAATCGAGGGCGTCGTCATAGCAGCGAAAGTCGGGAGCAATGGCTTTGGCAGCCTGAACGAACACGTCAAAGCGGGCATAGGCATCCTCGCGAAGCACACCCAACTCGTCAAAATAGTCTTTCGCCAATCGCTCCAGCATCTCCCGACCATGGTCGCCGATGCGTATCTTCACCCTGCGCGGCCCTTTGTAGTCGATATAGACCGAACTATAGTCGGGCTCTGCCACCTGCACCTTCTTGCGCTTCTTTCTCACCCAGAGTTTCACGGCCTCCATGTGCTTACAAGTGCCGAGCTGCGAAGTCTTGAAGTCATAGCAGGAGCAGTAGTTCCACAGACTGTCCTTCCCCCGATATACCACCTTGTATTCGCTTCTCGTAGCCGCATTGACCACCCGAAACTCTCCCGGAGCATACTGTTCGTCCACCATCCGTATGGCAAAGGTCTCCTTCTCGGCCTGCAGCTTTCGCAACGCGATCTGCCACTCCTCGAGCTTCATGCCCGCAGGCTTCTGCATATTGTTTATTTTCGGCATCACCACCTTGGCTCGCTTGCGCCGGCCCTTCGTCTTCTTGGCGCCTTGGGCTGTCGCCTTCCCTCGCCTTTTGCCCCCGTCCTTTTCAGGGTTTGAGGCTTCCGCTGGAGATTGTTCTTCTTTCTTCTCTATATGTACCTTTTTCATGGTGCTCATGATGTTCTAACTGTATTAATGTGACTATTCGCTGATTTGATTTCCATGCGCCGCCTACGCCTCCTTCCAGTCGTCAATCGTTCCCGTCCGCGACGAGAAACTGACACCCACGCGATGGACGGGACGGGAGTCGGCCTCATAGGGGCGCGCATACCCCTTCCCCTCTATCTGGCGCAAGGCGTCGTCCGCCGTGCCGTCGAGCTTGAACTCAAAGATATACACGCCCTTGGGCGTCTCGACGATGCAGTCGGCCCGGCCCTCGCTCTGCTGCTTCTCCGTAAGCACGAGGTAGGTGCTGAGGATGCGGAAGATCAGGTAGAAAGTATAGTGGAAATAGCGTTCCTTCTCCGTCTCCATGTCCTTCCGACGCATCGAGTAAGGGATGCTGGCAAAGAAGGCCGTCAGGCTCTTGCGCCATGTGTCGAGATCATCGCGCAGAAGAGCACGCGTCAGTTGTATCGCCAAGGTGTTCGCCGACTCCTTCGTACCGAGATAGTTGGAGGCAATCAGCGTGAGGAATCCCTTTTTCACCTCATTGTTAGGCAAGTCGAGCAGGTAGGAGTTGGAGAAGCGGTCGTAGTCCTTGATGGTCAGATAACCGCTCTGATAGATCATTGGCAACGGGCGCTCCACGTCCGCCCTGTAGTCGATAAAGTCCGAGGTGTCGTAATACTTCCCCGTCAGTTCGTTGAGATTCTCGTCCGTATGGCTGAGCAGGCGGACCAGATAACTGGGCGTACCCGTGCGAAACCAATAATCCTGTATATCCCTAACGCTAAGCGCATTGAGCAGACTAAAAGGATTGAAGATATCTGTCTTCCGCTTACTGAAATGATAACCGTCATAATGCCGCTTCAGCATCTGGCGCACCTCCTCGGGGCTCACCCCCATCTCGTCCGCCATGGCGTCCATCTCGTCATGAAACGTCCCCTCCAGTTCCGCCTCCGTGATACCGCAGACCGCCTCATAGGCCGCACTCATACTGATATCCTCCGGCTGATTGAAACCGCTGAACACACTCACCTGCGAAAACTTCGTCACGCCCGTGAGCAGCACGAAGCGCAAGTCTTGGTCTGCAGCCTTGAAGGCAGAGTAGAAACCCTTGAGCGTCTCGCGGTTGATGTCTTCTACCAGCACCTCTCTGCCATTGCCTACTACTTCCGTCCTTCCCGAGTCGAGCACATCAAGCAGCGGCTTGTCATACTCATCAATAAGCACCACACACTGCTTGCCCGTCACCCTGTGCACATGGGCGAGCAGATCGACAAAGCGCTTGCCATCATCGAAGTTGGGATTTCCCTCGTAGCCATACAGCTTCTCCCATTCCTCTATGATACCCCGAATCAGTTTGGGTAGCGTGTCCCCACCCTTCGTATAGTTCGTACTGTTGAAGTCGATATGAAAAACAGGATATTGTTCCCACTCCTGCTCCAAGTCCTCGATGGCCAGACCACGAAACAACTCCCGCTCCCCACAGAAATAATACTTCAGCGTAGAGACGAGCAAGCTCTTGCCAAACCGACGAGGACGGCTCAGAAAGTAAATCTTACCCTCCGTCACCATCTTGTGCAGCAAGGCCGTCTTGTCCACATAGACAAAACCGCCGTCAACAATACTCTTAAAATCCTGTATGCCGATGGGATACTTCATACGCAAACCCTTTTTGTTTGCAAAGATAGTGCAAATCGAAGACAATACAAAAAGAATGTGATTCTTTTTTATTGCCCCAAAACCTTGCGAATCCGGATAAAAACTAATAACTTTGCACCGTGTAAATACTAATAACACTGCACCGGGTATTTACTAATAACCCTGCACTAGGTATTTACTAATAGACACCCATCATGTACATACTAATGGGCAGATTAAAGTTGAAAGAATGGCAAGTATTCAAGAAAAGTTAGCAGATTCACTGAGCGTACTCAAGAAATATCAGGACGAGAACAACAGTGACATCATTCAGGGCATGAAGACCTTGGGCGAGACACATACAAAGCGTCTTATAGATAATGGTTACTTAGAACAAGTAATCAAAGGATGGTATATGCCTACCATGCCAGGGATGGAAGGAGACACAACCGTGTGGTATGCTTCCTATTGGAAATTCATAGTAGCATATTCCAACAACCGTTTCGGAGACAACTGGTGTCTTACTCCAGAAGAATCACTTGATTTCTATGCCGGAGAGACAGTAGCCCCTACTCAATTGATAATCCGTTCATCAAAGGCAAGCAACAATATTGTAAGTTTGAAGCATGGTGACTCGATGCTGGACATCACAGCAACAATGCCAGCACATATTGTAGTTGAGCAAAGATATGGATTAAGGCTCTACCCTTTGGCAGAAGCTTTGGTTTTCTGTACACCAACATATTTCAGCAGAAACTCAGTCAATGCCCGGACCTGTTTGTCTCTGGTTGGCGGAGCTGATGAAATCCTCAAAGTGGTGGCCGACGAAGGAAACTCTTCCAGAGCCTCAAGACTTGTTGGTGCTTTCAGAAACATCGGGCGAACTGACGTTGCAGAAACTATTCTACAATTCATGACGAAACTTGGCCACGAGTTACGCCCAGAGGATCCATTTGAAGACACGACGCCCAACCTATCAGGAACAAGTAGGAACACTTCACCCCATGCCATCAGGATCAGGCTGATGTGGCAGAAGATGAGAAAGCAAATACTCGACCTTCCACTCATTGCCCCCACACAAAGCCAAACCACAGAGGCAATACTAAGCAACATGGATGACAACTATATACGCGACAGTTACCATTCGTTATCCATTGAAGGCTATCGGGTCACAGAAGGACTTATCGAACGCGTTCGCTCTGGCGAGTGGAATCCGGAAGACGACAAGATTGATGCAGATCGCAAGAACGCTTTAGCAGCACGAGGCTATTACCAGGCATTCCAACAGGTCAAAGAGAGTGTCAAGACAATCCTTCAAGGAGCCAATGCCGGCAATATCGTCGGCAGAGACTTTGACAAATGGCACTTTGAAATGTTCCAGCCTTGCATTACTGCCGGCATTATCAAACCCTCAGACCTTGTAGGCTATCGATCCCATCAAGTGTATATTCGAGATTCCAAGCACACGCCTCTTCCACCAGAAGCCCTCAGAGACGCCATGTCTGCGCTCGCCGAACTCATGGAATCAGAGGAAGACGCGATCGTCAGAGCCGTATTAGGCCATTTTTTCTTCGTGTATATCCATCCTTACATGGACGGAAACGGTCGCACAGCCAGATTTATCATGAACGCGATGCTCGTCACAAGTGGTCACCCGTGGAGGATTATCACAGTTGAAGAAAGGCAGTCATACATGGCAGCACTTGAAAAAGCAAGCATTCATGGCGATATCACCGACTTTGCACAAATCATCTGCTCATAGCAAACGCTATCATTCCAGCCGCCAGATTTTGGTGTCAGACCGTATTTTGCCACCAAAGATTTTGGTATTAGGCAGTATTTTGGCAAAATAGATTTGGGTATCAGGGATTTTCCATGTGCCTCAGATAGGTTTCAACTCGATTATGTGTTACTATCGAGGCGACATTTTCATACTACATTCTCCGTAAATTGAAAATCTTGGGAATTTTGAATTGAAAATCTTGGGAATTTTGCACCTTAATATACAATCCACAGTTTCGCAAGTTCCAATGGATTTTATTCTGTTTATCGCCGTATCTATTTTCCGAGTGGCACATCGTGCCACAGCTTTGCATTCAGATAAAGCAGTCGAGAACTCGTTCTCGTAAGGCTTTGTATGGATGAAAAGCAAGTCGAAGACTCGGAAAACAGATACGGTGTTTATCTCGATTTTTGTCTAAATTCCACCCAGCATCAGGTTTTTGTCTAAATTCCACCCAGCATCAGGTTTTTGTCTAAGACCACCCAGTAGCAGGTTTTTGTCAACCAACACCCACAACCCACTAAAAGGGCAAAGCCCCTCTCGGCACACCATAATCCGTGCAACACTCCGTTTCCTCTATTTCCTTCCACGCCTCATGGATATACCGATTCACCTCTTCCGGCAACCGTCCCTCCTTCGCCAGTTTCTCAAACGTCTCTACTAAGTCCTCGATGGCATACTCCGGACTATACATATCATCAAAATACTCCCTGTGCCTATCCATCACAAAGTGTCTGCACATGGATTTCGTCAGTTGCAGGAACATCAATGCTGCCGTCTGGTATTCTCCAACGGCAAGCAACGTCTCAATATTCTTGTTCTCTTCCAACATCAGCTGCCATATGCTATAACAATCCCAATCCACATTTCTTCTGTTGAAGATACGCTGTTCATAGTCCTTATTCTGTGGTATCAGCGACTTAGCCTCCTTCTCTGCCTCCAGCATCTGTCGCTCTTTCCCCTGTCGTCTCCGTTCAGCTTCTCTTGCAGCGCGTTCTTCTTCGTCATTCATCTCTCGCTCGATCTTCAATGGCTCTCCCGTGAATTTCTTGCTTGGTGCCAACATCTGTATATTGTTCTGCACTCGTTTGAAGCCATCAAACCGTGACAGATGCGTAAAGATATATGTGAAGACCTCTTCTCGCTTCTCTTCGTTGTTCCATGCTGCCACACTATCTACCAATGCAGCAAAGCTCGCATAGATCAGTTTGCCGATACGTAGCTTGTAATCATTCAGATAGTCTCTAATGTCCTCCCTATATATCAGCAATGGCAGATGCTCACACAGCCCCATCGCAATGGCATACGCAGCGTCAGGCCTCCCTTTCGCCAACACAGCCGGTATCGACTTCTTCTCCCAGCGCTCCAGCAGCCGCAGCATATACAAGAAATCCTCCTTGTTCTCAGGCCGAAACTCCACCTCCTGCTTGAAGTACTCGGCGTAAGCCTCCTCCAAATCCACCGTCAACCCCTTCGGGACATAATCTATCTTCGGGCGCGCCATGCAGCTTCTACGTCTGCGCACCTCGGCAGCTTCATCCAGTCTTTTCTGATGGGCAATACGTTCATCTTTGTCTCTACGAACCTCCTCCAGCTCTTCTTGAAACTCTGCAGTCTGCATGGTCTCCGCACATAGCAACTTGTCTATCTGCTTTGACAGGTATCTGCTCCATGCCTGATAATTGCTTTCATCCACGCAATCAGGGCAGGGTATACCACTCATGCTCCATGTATTTTCTGACAGGTAGAAAATTATGCTATATCTTTTCTTTTTGCTCATATTCTAAATACTTCTCCACCAAACAGTCGTACCCTAACACAAACGTGTCTCTCTTTGCATCCCCATACAGAAAATCCTCGAAACTGGTAAATGAAGACTGAAACATCTGCCCATACAGCATATCGTAAAAAATAGAGTTCCCCACCGCAGTATCGCTCTGCGCTAATGCCGCCACTCGGATGGGGATAAAAGTTTATTTACTATTACTTATTCTGAAAGAATAATCATGACTTATTCTATAATAGTCAAAGCCAAACTGTTCTATTTGTGGACAACTTATCTGTGCTCCATTTTCGCCAGCCTCCTCCGCTTCCATCAGACGATTTCTGTTGAAAGCATTAACAGCATTGTCCTCTGTTCGTTTTATGAGGTATGACATTAAACACACCTTTCTTTTCTTGTTGTTTATATACGACGATATTGATGGCACCTCAGTTAAGGTTTCCAAACTCTGATAGAGTTGAAGCTCAACCTTTTGATATTTTCCTTTTGGAAAAACAACAGTTCTTGTTCCATCTTTTTGGGTCTTTTCAATAGGACGAGATAGATTTTCTATTCCGCCTATAGAGCTTGTCACCTCGCACAATAGAATAATATTATAAGTGTCGGTATCTGTCAAGATAAAGTCACACCTGCGCTTACCATCAGAGATTTTGGTACCTGTATATCTGCCAATATATGTATCATAATTGACTACACTCAAGTTAAATGGATTTCCACAAAAAGACGCGTAACCCTCTTTGTAACCAACAACAAATTGTGTATTGTCCTCTGTAAGGTCAAATTCACTCAAATTTGTTGTGTTTTCATCACATATACATCTTCTTCCTACGCCATAAAACGCAGGAAGGTCATTTTCCAAGAGACTCTTCATTTTGCAACTGCTTTAATTCTTGGTATTTATCATATATGTTATTGATATCCTCTGAGAGTCTATCCGTGTTGACGTAGTGAATGTTTTTAACTTTCAAGTCAGCTACTCCTCCCGACAGAATCTGGTATACCGAAAGGTCATCATAGCCTACATGTGCACCGTCAATATCCGTCTTGCAGTCGTGAGCCTTCATCAACAGATTCAGAGAATTAATTATATATGGACTATGTGTGGCAAGTACCAATCCTATTTCACGGCTGTCGACCTTTGAATAAAACGCCAATCGTATTATTTCGTTCAACATCTGAATCTGAGATGTTGGGTCAAGACTCAATTCCGGTTCCTCTATATGTATGTGTACATATTTTGGCATATCTGTAAGTTCCATTTCTGGGCGATACTGAGTGGTAAGGTTCTTTTCAAACAACAAGTCAATGATACTACGTTTTTGAGCCAACTTAAAGTCAAAAGCCTGGGCATAATAGTTCATCATGGCTATTAAAGGCGCAGTTGTCTGTATACCTGAAGACGCATGGCGAAGTTCAAACGAAGAGTAATTGCTACCCTTAGGCTTAAGTATAAACTTCTTTTGGTTGTTGCCTCCGCGTTCAACATTCATATCCAAACCGATATAGTTAAGATCAAAATGCTTTATTGCGTCAGTTGCATTGTCAAATTCGGTAAATGTTTCATTAAAGAAGAATCCCAAATAAGCGTTTTTAGCCAATGTGCCTTGACTTGATAGTGGAGCAATTGCACTTCTTGATTCTGCTACCCACACTTCTTTGAAGAAGCATAAGTCCTCGTTGGGTATTATAGCATTGTAAGACAGTTTGCCACCAGAATAACTTACAGAATACGAATTCCCGTTTATAGTAACAACATAATGAATGTATGTATCTGCAGTAACCAGTACACTCATATTATCACGCAGCAAGTCCCTGAATCTAAAGTTTATAACATTCTCTTCTATATGGGAGTTATGGAAATAAGCTCTGATGGAAAGGCGTTTGAATATGTAGCGCATTAACACAAGAGCCTTCATAAGTGTACTCTTGCCACTTGCTGAATTTCCGACAAACACCGTTAGCGGTTTTATATCGACAACGCCAGTATCTTCAAGAGGTCCTAAGTTCTTTATATGTATTGTTTCGTGAATCATAACCTTAATTATTTAGCAGATAAACTTTAAAATACAAAGATAAACTTATTTCTTGAACTTTGCAAGAATGCAACCTCAAAAAAGCTGTGATGATAGTAAAAATATGGAGAAATAGAGTAAGCCGGTCCAATCCTTCAGGTTGTCCATAATGTCGACCTTGCCACTTGTTGTGGGTGTTAACGAGGAAGACGGGGATTCCTGTTGTCACCGAGCGATACAGAATCAGATAATGTCCCACCATACAAGGGTTCTATCATTCCACAGGCAGCCTGGTGCCAGTCATCCATCGTGGCCGCAGCCATCGGAAAGCCACCCTGCGCCATCTTCTTTATCTGACTGCACTTATTTTACCATCGTCATCTATAAACTCATAGTCTTTATATGCACCCAGTTGACTTCCTTCTATTCCATCAAAAACATAGATTAATTCAATAGGCTCTAATCTCTTAAATATAATATTACCCTTATCATCTTCTGTTTCTTTCCTATGGAAATCTTCCTCTCTAATTGGCAATCGATTCTCACTATCAATATCACCAAGTTGAAAGAACAACCTAATGGCATCTATAACTGCTGTCTTACACACACCATTAGGACCTATAATGACATTTATATTCTCGTGAAACTTCACCTTTAAGTTTTCTATTCCACGAAAATTTCTAATTTCTAATGTTTTAAGATACATATATCATATTGATTTTTAGAATATCGTTATTTGTTTATTGGCGAAAACGGAGCATTCCCACCCACTCGGAATGGTTG
>ULSK01065879.1_pt1 | contig 22272 bp, 22 predicted proteins | sample 1956311 | NCBI WGS metagenome assembly ULSK01 (sample SAMEA4835706, study PRJEB28245) | human gut metagenome | biome: gut microbiome; material: fecal sample | place: Denmark | collected 2008 | reverse complement strand
TTGCTCTTCCGGTTCCGCCCCCTAAAGTTACTTCTGCCTCATAAGAGCCATCAGCTAATTTTTTTTTTCAGGATTAGAAACAGATACTTTGTGGTCGTACCATTTTCCCTTTGTTCCAATTAATGCAAGGTCAAAGTCTTCATCCACTGCAGGAACCGGAACATCAAAGCCGTATACTTCTTCGCTGGTTCCATCACTGTATTCTACCGTATCTGTAGTAGGATCAAGAAGCTTCGCACCATCTTTCTGTGCATCTGCTGCTGTTCCAACAAATAAATTTACAATGTTCTTAGATGGAAGTGTGATATGTGCTGTCATTTTTCCATCCTTTACCGTAAGTTCTGCCTTGCCTTCTTTTGCTTCATTTACGTGAAACATTGTGCTGTCTGTGTTGAAGTCTACGGTATAAGTTCCATCCTCTAAGGCTGCAGAGGAATTGGAACCACCTGCTGTTGCAAGTGGTTCTGCCTCTAAAGCAGCCTTTGTATGTGCTACATAAATATCCTGGACTGCTTTGATTCTTCCAAGACCTTCAATCTGTGTATCTACACTGTCAAATGCTTTGGATGCTTCAAACTGGCTCTTCCAGGAATCTTCATCATCTCCAGCCATATCGTTGTTTGCATGGTCTCCGGCAACAACCATTAACGGACGAAGAATTACTTTTTTGTATCCTGCTTCTTTTACCTTTTCAATAACAGCTTCACATGCGGTATCTTCCGGTTCACCTTCTACGGTTCCAACGAATGCATTCTTGTAATTCAGTTTTTCTAACTGGGTCTGCATCTGGTCATAAGTTACATTTGCTGTATGGGAAGTGCCATGTCCCATAAATACAAATGCTGTTCCGTCTTCTGCTGCAGCATCCATGCTGTCATATCCAGCAAGTTTAACTGCTTCTGCTGTAATTGCTTCTGCAACGGCAGCCTTGTCTTCGTTGATTACAGTTGCATCACTTCCAACTTCACCTAACAGAGGTTCTGCGATACGGACTGTTTCAAATTTATCCTGATACTTCTCAATTGCTTCTACCAGTTCATCATATTCTGCACCATGCATTAAGTGGGTCGGCTGTACCACAAGATTCTTAACGCCATTGTCTACCGCACGCTCTAATGCCTGATCCATGTTATCGATTTTTTCATCATCACGGGCCTGTATATGGTTAATAATAATCTGTGCTGTAAATGCTCTTCTTACAGACCAGTCAGGATTTGCTTCCTGTAATGCTTTTTCAATGCCGCCGATATCTGTTGCGCGGCTGTCATTAAAGGATGTACCAAAGCTTACTACCAAAAGCTCATTCTCTCCAATATCATCCTGATTTAAAGGATCATCCTTTGATGCATCTCCGGTATCTCTTCCAAAGTAATCCGGGTCTGCATTTTCTCCGGATACCAGTTCCTTCTGAGCATCTGTCAGTGCATCCCATGCTTCTTTTGCTGCCTTACACTGTGCATCTGTCTCATCAGTTCTTTCCTGCACATAAATTGCATCAATCAATGCTGCTACCTCATCTGCTTTTGCCTGATCATCCTTTTCATCTTCTGTCGAAACAGCTTCTGTTGTTTCAGTTGTCCCTGTTGTTTTCTTATCACCACATCCCGCAAACATGGTTGCTGCCATAGTAAGTGTAAGAACTACAGTCAATGCTTTCTTTTTCATTTTTTTCTCCTTTTCTCATGTTCTGGTTTCATTTACACATGAAAAAACTCCGTTCCATATTGCTATGAACGAAGTAAATGACATACTAACTACAGGAAATACGCTTTACGGATTTCCCTTGTTATCAAACAGTACAGCCAATTACTCGTGACCCGGAATCTCTTCCCGTACCAGATAAACGGCAGGTTTCCTGACTCAAAGATTAACGCTCCGTAATCACCTTCCCAATGTCTGTGCATCAGTGGCGCTTTTAAAAGCCTGACTACGTTACTCCCTTCTTACAGTGACGAGTTCGTACAGGATTTACACCTGTTTCCCTTTTACCCTGCATATGAATGAATTTCATTGCAGGCACCGATTATCTTTCTATGAAATCGCTACTATACTAACACACTTTTTATTTTTTCACAAGCCATAGTTCACCCTGCCTCAACAAACTTCACCCTTAAAAAGTTCTCTAGCCTTTCAGCCGGTGGGTCAGTACTTTCATAATGGCATCATAATGTTCTGCCTGATGGGGATACGTGCAGTTGGTACAAATCTTAAGTTTTCTGCCATTTGTCTCTTTGTACTCCGGTGTTCCCGGACAATGTTCCATTTCATACATCGGGCAGTAGCAGAACATACAGTTAATCTGCTCAATGTCCCTATGGCAGGGATAATAAGCGCATGCACGATTCTCAAAAAAGCGGCTGCTGTTATGCACCGGCTCATCCTTGGTCTTTACAATCACGATGGTAAAATATCCGCTGTTTTCCGGTATGTTATCCACACCGGAAAAGACTTTTTCTTCCTCTTTTCCACAATTGGAAACACTATACACTTCTAACGGACGGATAGTGCTTTCCTTTTGCAGCATTTCTTTTAACTGCTTCAGCTTCCTTCCGGACTTCATATAGATTCTGGTGCCGGAAAATTGTCTCGATTCTTCTATCTCATAGGAACCGGGAATAATATGAATCTGCTCTTCCTTTTCTCCCAGCGAAATGCCAAGCCTTGCTGCCACTGCACAAAAAGACGGTACCCCGCTGACCATTTCCGTATAGCCACCATGCTCTTCGATTTTCTGTGAAAGATAAGTATAGGTAGAATAAATTGCCGGATCCCCCAGCGTTAAAAAGGCAACCTTTTCTCCCTTTGCAAGATATGCTTCTATATTTTCGCATATCTTATCATGGGCTTCTTCTAACTTTTTCTCATCTCTGGTCATGGGAAAATTCCATGCCACAAGCTGATGCTTCCGTATGTCCGGCACCAGTTTTTCTACAATCTGAAAAGCATTACACTCTTCTATCGATTCGGACGGCACTACTATGGTATCGCAGCATTCTATCACCTGAACCGCTTTATGGGTCAAAAGCTCCGGCTCCCCTGGTCCTACTCCAATTCCATATAAAATTCCACTCTGTGCTTTTTCTTTCTGCATCTGTCTTCCTCTTATTTTAAATGATCTTTTACTTCTATTTATCATTTACTTCGTTTTATCTTTTTGCTTCAATTTCGATTGTTGATACAATCCTGCCTGCTGATAGAAATGCTCTACAAAAGAAGGGTTGGACGGATAATAAAGATGAGGAAATCCCCACCAGTGGTTTTCTCCTTCCCAGACACATTCCCACCTTCTGCTTCCGATCGGTTTTTTTGCCACGCAGTCCGTTCCATTTTCCGTACTGTCAAAATAATGGAATTCGTGTCCCCGGATTTCTTCTTTTTCCGGCAGGAAACATCTTTCTTTCTCGGTAAGCTCCACATAGCCAAAACGCACCAGCTTTCCCCGGTAATCTGCATCTGCATCAATTACGCCCGCCATGGAATATTGTCTGCCTTCCATATCCTTCAGTGATTTATGAAGATAAAGAAAGCCCCCACATTCTGCCAGTGACGGAAGTCCGCCCCGGATGGCTTCCCGGATGGCTGTCTTCATGCTGTCATTTTCGGATAATTCCTTTGCAAAAAGTTCCGGATATCCCCCGCCTAACAGTAATCCGCTGATATGCTCCGGTAATTTCTTATCATGCAGGGGAGAAAACGGCACCAGCTCAAAGCCCCTTTTTGAAAGCAGTTTCAGGTTCTCCTGATAATAAAAACAAAATGCCTCATCTCTTGCGATGGCAAGGCGAAGTTTACTTTCATGGGTATCATTTTCTTTGATATCTGCTCTCTGATATGTCACTTTGTTTTCGTGACTATCAACTTTTGGGGATGCCGCATCCTTTTCTCCGGCTCCCCCAATTGCTAAAATCCGCTCTATCGATACCGTTTCTTTTAAGCTGTCTGCCCCGCGGCATACCTGTTCTTTTAAATCACGCTTTTCTTCCGGGAGTTTTAAGCCTAAGTGGCGGCTCTCCAGATGAAGCTCCTTCTGTTCCGTAAAACAGCCCAGCACTTCTATGGATAATTCGGTTTCGATTAACTCTTTTAATGACGCATAGAACATTTTGCTGACCCGGTTTAGTATCACGCCCTTTATGATTCCGGCTTTGTCATAGGATAAAAGTCCCTGTATCAGCGGAAGTATCGTTCTTCCCATGCCATGTGCATCAATCACCAGAATCACCGGCAGAGAAATTGCTTTTGCCAGGTGATAGGTGGAACCTTCTTCTAAAATTCCGCCAAGTCCGTCATAAAGCCCCATGACACCCTCTACCACTGCAAATGCATCTTCCGGTGTCTCTTCCATAAATATCTCTTTTGTCTTTGCTTCGCCGGTAAAATAAGTATCCAGATTCCCACCCGGTACGCCTAAAATCGTCCGGTGAAACATCGGGTCTATATAATCCGGTCCGCACTTAAATGCACAGACATCGACTTCTGCTTCTTTCAAGGCTTCGATTAACGCACAGGCGATCAATGTCTTTCCACTGCCGCTTTTCGGTGCTGCAAGAACTACTCCTTTACGCTTCTGCATCCGCTTCTCCTCCCTGCAAATCAAAGGAACATATCATAACCGGATTTTCCGCCTTTGGCATATAATAAGAACCAAACTCATGATAACGGCTGACCTGCATCTGAATCATTTCAAAATTACATACCGAAAACCGTTCTTTTACCTGTTTGAATTCTGCCACCGTCTCAAGACTTATAGCATTCATTACAACTCTTATTCTTCTCTTTTTTGCTGCCAGTACTTCTAAAATTTCCATCAGATGTCCACCGCTTCCCCCGATGAAAACATGTGTCGGTTCCTCTAATCCATTGCATGCCTCCGGTGCCGTTCCCCGGATAATCTCCATATTTGCTACCTGAAACTTCTCTTTATTCTGTGCCAGAAGTGCTACCGCCTCTTCTTTCTTTTCAATGGCATAGACTTTGATTCCTTTGGATAAATGGGCTGCTTCCACAGCAATCGACCCCGTTCCGCTTCCAATATCATAAAGCACCGAATCTTTCTGAAGCCGCAGGCTGCAAAGGCTGACCTGACGCACTTCCCCTTTGGTCATTGGAACTTTCCCACGAATAAAGGCTTCATCCGGGATTCCCGGTGACAAAGTTGCCGGCTCTTCCTGCGTTTCCTGTTCCCTGCGCTTTCCCTGCTCCGCATATTCTTCATTCGCTTTCTGTTCTTCCTGCTCTATCATGACAACATACAATCCTTCCTGTTGTGTCTTCTTGCACGCTTCCGGTGTAAGCACCATCAGCTTCTGCTGCGGATAAGATAACTGGTACCCTACTGTAATTCTGCAAGCTTCTTTATCCGAAAAAAGTGCTCCTAATTTCCGGATGTCTTCTGCTCCGGATACCAAAAGAAACAGCCGCCCATTTTCATGCAGCCTGTGTATCACTTCTGCCTGCCAGCCATCCGTATCTGTTTTGCCATGTATACTGTAAATTCCGGCATTTTCCCAGCTTACGCCACAGGCTGCTGCCATCATCTGAATGGAAGAAATGCCCGGAATGCTTTGCAAGGTTCCATGAAGTATGCCCTTTTGCAGTGCTTCCTGCAGACAGATTCTTACCTTGCTCCAGCCACTATAAAAACCAATATCCCCGGAAAAAAGGATGACTACCTTCAGTTTTTCATGCACCGCATACTGTCTGCTCTTTTCCTTAAGCCATGTAAGGATTTTATCCGGCAGATAAAGTGCCTCTTTTTCAAGCTTCGGTGTCACTGCCTCTATCAGACGTTTCGCACCTAATACAAGGTCCGCTTCTGCCAATGCTTCCTTTAACCGGACGGTCATCATATCTGCATCCCCCGGTCCGATTCCTGCCAGCGTAATCATAAGCTCCGCCGGTCTTAAGGAAAGGTTTACTCCTGTTAATGTTTCGATTTTCTCACAGACTGCATCAAAGGAAAGTCCGTCTTCCTCTGCTGCCTCCCGACGAATGATCAAAAGCGGGATACGATTTTTTAAAGCTGCTTCTTTTTTCTCCAAAAAGCCTCCGGTAATGCCGCCCTGCTTTGTTACCATACATTTTATCCCATACTGATGAATCAGTGCATCATTCAATTCTTCGGAAAAAGGTCCCTGCAGTGCCAGAATCTGTTGTGGCAGAATTCCTTCTCTCCGGCAGATTTCAAGACTTTCCATCCCCGGCAGTACCCGGACGTAAAGACGTTTTTTTACTTCTTCGGATGCGGTATATACGGAAAGTTCCTTACTTCCTGTGGTAAGAAGAATGTTTCCCTTGATTTCCTTTAATGCTTCTGCGCAGGCTTCATTGCTGTCAAAGAAACGAAGTCCCGTTTCTTCTGACGCCTGGATGCTCCGTTTCAGCCGTAAGTAAGTGACCTCAAGTCCATCCGCTTTCATTCCGGCAACGCAGCTTTTTATGGTTCTGGTCACTTCCACCGCATAGGGATGAGTGGCATCGATTACAATGTCAAAGGATTCTTTCCTTAGAAATTCTGACATAGCTTCTTTGGAAAGGCGTCCTTCCTGAATCTTCACCTTCGGATGCGCCTTCATAACCAGCTTTCCATAATCGGTTGCCACCGATACGGTGTGGGCTATGCCTGCTGCCGCCATCAGCTCCGATAATTTTCTTCCTTCTGTTGTTCCTGAAAAAATGATGATCTTTTTCATTGCTCTATCTTATAGCCTCTTGGTGTGATTAATTTTCCATTCTGAATTCTGGTTCTGGAATTTCCGACAAAAACGGTAGTAAACATATTTACTGATTTACTCTGTAATTCTTCTAAAGTACAGGTAACTGTGCTTTCTCCGTCTCTTCCGATATTTTCCACATAACCGCATGCGCGCTCCGGTTCTATCTCCTGAAGCAGAATCTTACATGCTCTTTCCAAATAGTCTGCCCGCTTCCGGCTGGACGGATTATAAAGTGCAATAGCAAAATCTCCCCGTGCTGCCATAATCAGCCTCTTTTCAATTAACTCCCATGGTGTCATAAGGTCACTGAGACTGATAACACAGTAGTCATGATTTAATGGTGCTCCAAGAACCGCCGCACCGCTGTTGGCTGCAGTAATTCCCGGTATCACTTCCAGTGAAATCGCCGGATATTCTTTTCCAATCTCATACATCAGTGATGCCATTCCATAGACACCGGCATCGCCGCTGCATACCATTGCCACGCTTTTGCCTTTTTCTGCTTCCTCAAAACACATTCTGCAGCGTTTTTCTTCCTGCCGCATCGGCGTGGAAAGAAATTCCTTGTCTTGAAAACGTTCTCCTAACAAATCAAGGTATACGGTATATCCGATGATTACGTCCACCTGTTCTAATACTTCGATGGCTCTGCCTGTCATCATCTCTTCATTTCCCGGTCCCATTCCAACAATCCATATTTTATTCTTCATATAAAGTCAGTCTCCAATCTTCTTTTGCTATTGCAAGTGTCATTCCGTTTTCCGCTCTTTTCTGAAGCACCAGCCTTCCATTATCCCGGCAGGCTGCCATGGCTGCCCGCTCGCAGACATTATCCACGCCCACCTGGCTTGCCACGAATGCCGATGTATCAAATGTCCCGGGCACCCGGCTTAAGGTCTCTGCGTCAAAGACAAAAAATGGAATGCCATGTTCTGCCGCAAGTTTTAGAATTGCCTTCTCATCCTTCTTTTTATCAATCGAAGCAATCGCCCGTATCTGTTTCCAGTCTACTCCGGCTTCCTTTAAACAGCTTTCTGCAAATGCCTTAAGTTCCTGTTCTTCTTTATTCCTTCTGCATCCGATTCCAAGAATATATTCTTTGGGGATTAAGGTCAATAATGGCTCCGGCTTCTGTCCATCCTCTGGTGTGCCGATTGCCACATCCACTTTTGCGGCATATTCCGGAGCGATTGTCATGGAAAGTTTCTTTTTTTCCAGCACCTTTGCAGAAACCTTCTTAATGCCTTCTTTTTTATCAATGGATAGGTCATGCTTTTTTGCAAATACATCTATGGCAAAGGCATTATTAATGTCGGTCGCTGTGGTAATTACCGGAACTGCTCCTAATAACTCTGCCAGTAAAAGTGCTATCTCATTGGCACCTCCTACATGCCCGGATAAAAGAGGAATGACATAATTGCCTGCCTCATCCAGTACCAGCACCGGACTGTCTGTCAGCTTGTCCTTAAGAAATGGGGCAATTGTCCGCACTGCAATTCCGCATGCTCCGATAAAAATGATTGCATTTCTTAGGGAAAACTGCTCCTTTGTCCACGCGTTCAGATTTTCCACCTGTTTTCTGCCATGATAAGTATGAATTTCACTGGGAAGCTGCTGCTCTTTGGAAAGTCTTTTTATCTTTTCGGCAAGCTCTGATCCCTTTTCGGTAAAGCTGATGACACTCCATTTCAATGACTGCATTTTCTTTCCGCCTTCTTATGATTTTTTTGCTGCCCGGAATTCTGTGGAGAAATCTTCTGCATACAGTCTGGATTTGCTGTATCCGCTCTTATTAATGACATCTCCAACGAGAACCAGTGCCGTTTTGGTAATTCCATGTTCTGCCGCTGTCTGTGCCAATGTTTCTACCGTGCAGATATATATTTCTTCCTCCGGCCAGCTTACCTTATAAGCCAGTGCCGCAGTGGTATCCTTTGAATAGCCACCCTTTATCAGTCGCTCAGATAACTTCTCCAACATTCCGGTGCTTAAATAGATTGCCATGGAACACTGATGGGCAGCAAATGCCTCAATGCTTTCTTTCTCCGGAACCGCCGTCCGTCCCTCCATTCTGGTAATGATAAGAGACTGGGAAATATCCGGCAGGGTATACTCCAGATTCATGGCTGCCGCTGCTCCAAAGCAGGCACTTACTCCCGGCGTAGAATCATAGGCTATCTTTTTTGCATCCAGCTCCTGCATCTGCTCCTGCACTGCTCCATATATGCTTGGTTCTCCGGTATGCAGCCGCACCACATCTTTTCCTTCCTGCTCTGCCTCCACCATAACTGCAAGGACTTCTTCCAATGTCATCACTGCACTGTTATATACCTGACAGTCTGCTTTGGCATAGTCCAAAAGCTTGGGATTTACCAGTGAACCGGCATAGATAATCACATCCGCTTTCTCCAGAAGATGCATTCCTCTTACGGTAATCAAATCCGGTGCTCCGCACCCTGCTCCAACAAAATGAATCATTCCTTTTCCTCCAACAGTTCTTTTAATAATGCCACTGCTCCCGGCGTTACACCTAAAAGTCCGATATCATTACTATAAACCATACATTCTATTTCCAGTCCACCCCCGGCACGATGCTTAAGATGGTCTTCCATTTTTTCCATGACATATTCCATGGCAGGTTCTAAAAATCCGGCTTTTTTAATCCGGTCTACCGCATCCTCTGTACCAATGCAGTCTAATATTTCCCGAAGCAGTGTCACTTCTGCGCCCGCCCGGATTGCTGCCGCCGCCAGAAGCTCCATCCGGCAGTCTGCCTCTTTGGAATGGGTGTTCATAATGCCGCCGGATACCTTTATCAGCTTTCCGATATGACCGGTTAAAAGCATTTTGGAAAATCCAAGTTCTTTTACCATGTCAATGGTCTGTCCGATAAAGTTGCTGCATTTTACACTGTGCTCCAAATCATAATCATAGGTCCGTTTCATAAATTCCAATCCGTAATTGCCCGGTGATATGGCAACAATAGAATGACCTTCTGCCCGCTTCTGTTTCAATTCCACTGCTATGGTATCCAGCAATGCCTTATCACTCATAGGCTCCACAATCCCGCTGGTTCCAAGTATCGAGATTCCGCCCTTTATTCCAAGTCTCGGATTAAAAGTCTGCGCCGCAAGATGTTCTCCTTCCGGCACTGAAATTACGACTTTGATTCCGCCCTGAAAATCAAACAGATGGCAGACCTCTGATACTTCTTTTGCAATCATCTGCCGTGGTACCGTATTAATTGCGGCATTTCCTACCGGCTGGTCTAATCCAGGCCGCGTAACCCTGCCGACACCGATGCCGCCATCTATTTCTATCTGATTGTTATTTTCTTCACAAATGCTCACCGCTGCATAAATCCATGCCCCCGTTGTCACATCCGGGTCATCCCCGCCGTCCTTTTGTACCGCGCAGGAAACTTCTGTTTCCTGAATTTTGATATGCTCCACCGTTGCATGGTAGGGAATTCCCTTTGGTGTCTCAATGGTAATCTCTGTTTTTCTTCTTCCACTCAGCAGCATATAGACTGCTGCCTTTGCTGCGGCTGCGGCACAGCTTCCGGAGGTAAACCCGTATTGCATCTTTCTTCCCCCTGATTTTACTATCGTCTTAATTGATACAAAATTGCATTGCAGATAGCTGCGGCAACATTGCTCCCGCCCTTTCTGCCCCGGTTAATGATATAAGGTACTTCTGTTTCCATAATCAATTCTTTTGCCGGTACCACATTTACGAAGCCTACCGGAACTCCGATAATAAATGCCGGCTGGTAGCGTCCCTCCGTTATCATTTTATGAAGCTCGATTAACGCCGTCGGTGCATTTCCCACCGCAAAAATAACCGGTTTTTCAATGGCTGCGGCTTTCTCCATGCTGATGGTGGCTCTTGTTACCTGCCGCTCTCTGGCAAGCTGTGCTACATCCAAATCCGCCATAAAGCAATGGGCTTCTCCGCCAAATGATGCCAGTATTTTCTTATTGATTCCGGCAAGTGCCATGTTGGTATCCGTTACAATATCGGCGCCCTTAAGAATCAGTTCCTTTGCAATTTCTACTGCATGGTCAGAATAACACATTGTCTCTGCATAATCAAAATCTGCGCTGGTATGTATCACACGCTTGGTAACAGGCTCCTGCTCTTTAGGCAATACAATCTGACGCTTTTCTAATTCCTCTGAAATAATCTCAAAGCTGCGTTTTTCAATCTCTCCCGGCAATACAAATTCGATTGGATTCATTTTCCCATCACCTCTCTTAATGCGCTTATCAGCCGCTCATTCTCTGCCTGCCCTCTTACTGCAATTCGGTAATATCCTTTGGACAGACCTCTGTAATTTTCACAATTTCGAATCAAAATCTGTTTCTTTAAAAGTAACTCATATAATGGCAGCTCTGTGTAAAATAAAATATAATCTGCCCGGGAAGGATACACCCGGAAGCCTAAGGATATCAGCTCTTTTGTCAGAATACTCCGCTGCTCTTTGATGAGTTTTCTGCTTTCCCCGATAAATTCCGTTTCTTTTGCTGCAGCGCATCCTGCCATCTGAGCAAATACCGATAAGTTCCATTCCGGAAGCTGCCTTGCAATCTTCTGACAGACTTCCCTGTTCCGGCAGATAAGATAACCCAGCCGGACTCCCGGTATGGCAAAGGTCTTGGTAAAAGCTCTCACCCGAATCAGATTCCCACATTTCATGCCAGCTTCCATTTCTTCATAAAGCTCTGCTTCTTCACAAAACGGCAGGAAGCATTCATCTACTACCACTATTATATCAAGCTCCTGACACCGCTTTAAAATCCCTTTTAAAATCTCCGGTGGAATTAACTGTCCGGTGGGATTATTGGGATTAGCAAGGTATATAAGCTCCGTTTCTTTATCTAATGCCTCAATAAAGTCCTCTCCCAACACAAAATTATCCAGTTCCCGCAATGGAAAATAACTTACTTCACACACTTCCGTTCCGGCAGCCCACTCGTAGCCATAAAAAGAAGGAACCGGAATCAGTATTTTCTTTGGTTTTAATGCATGAAGAATTGCAGGAAAAAGTTCAGAAGCTCCATTTCCGCACAATATCTCATCTGCCGCTACCTTATCCATCTCAGCAATGGCTGCCTTCAGCTTCTCCTGCCTGATATCCGGATACCGGCTGCATAAAGACACCGCTTCCCTAAGGGCTGCCTCTACAGATGCCGGTATGCCCAGAGGATTGATATTTACAGAATAATCTAACGATATGCAATTACGGTAGATGTCTCCTCCATGTACCATATTCCTGTTCCTTTCCTGAATTTTCATCCTTTCAATCATATAAAGAATAACAATCCCATCACCAAAAGGCAAATGCCTTCACATAAAAATGCAGTCGCATACAAAAGCCGGTTTGCTCTTCTGATGTCCTCGTATTCCACCGGACGCAATGCATCTCCGATAAACGGCTTTTTCACCAGTTTGCCAAAATACCGGGCATCTCCTGCAAGCTGTATGGACAGTGCTCCTGCACAAACTGCCTCTGTCTGGGCAGAGTTCGGGCTGGCATGATGATACCGGTCCCTTTTATAAATGTAATATGCATGCTTCCCGTCATATTCCTTTCCAAGGAAATACGTCCCTGCAATCATCAGGTATGCACTGATACGGGATGGGATATAATTGCAGATATCATCGAATTTTGCGGCAGCTCTGCCAAAATGAAGATAACGTTCATTCTTATATCCTACCATGGAATCCATCGTATTGACTGCCTTATAAAAAAAGCCCAGAACCGGTCCGCCAAGTGCGGTATATAGCATCGGTGCAATGACTCCATCCGAAGTATTTTCCGCCACCGTTTCAATGGCAGCCTTTGCCACTCCGGTTTCATCCAGCCGCTCGGTATCTCTGCCTACAATCATGGAAACAGCATGTCTTGCCGCTATAAGATCATTCTCCTTTAAACAATTATATACCTTCATGCTTTCTACTTTCAGGCATTTTGTAGCAAGAATCTGATAGGTCATAATCATTTCCAAGATAACACCTGCCACCGGATGAATCCGGTACGCAAGAATCAGAAGAAGTGCGGTCACCATAAGAACTGTCAGCAAAACAAGCGCAACCATTCCAATGCCTGCTCTTACAAGGTATTTCTCACTGCACTCCTTTTTATTCATTCTTTTTTCCAATATCCCTATAAAATTTCCAATCACCCGGATGGGATGTGGCAGCCAGTATGGATCTCCCAAAAGAAGGTCCAGGCAAAATCCCAGTCCGAACGCAATCATGTGATAAATCATATTGTAATCTCCTCAAGGGAATCTAATTTCCATTCTTCCCCGCAAAGTCTGAGCTTACAGCAGTAGCCGCCTCCATTTTTCACCTGATAATCAAAATAATTTCCGCCTGCAAGGATGTGAAGCAGTGCCATAATTGTGCCGCCGTGTACAACCGCAGTTATATTCCGGGGCTGACTTTCTGCTATTTGATTTTCTGCTATTTGATTTTCTGTCATTTGATTTTCTGCTATCAGTTTTTCAGGCTCCCGGAGTTCTGTTATTCGACTCTTTGATAACGGCATTGCAGCACCTGCGATTTCTCCGGTGATTTTTCCCTCTATGATTTTTGTTGCGGCATGAAGTCCCCTTTGGCAACGTTTTATATATTCCTGCTGGCTCTCGCCTTCCGGAAAAGGCAGTGTGCCATTGCTGTCAATCCATTTCTGATAATAGGAATCATTTTTCAAATCTTCGTAATTCTTTCCCTCATATGCACCAAAATTCATCTCCCGCCATTCTTCTATCGGATAAGCTTTCTTTCCCGGAAAAAGTATACCAGCACTCTCCTGACAGCGCAGCATCGGACTGATGAAAAGCAGCCATGGTTTTTTTAAAATGTCTTTTTCTGCAAGAATCTCCAACTGCTTTCTGCCTTCCCCGGATAAAGATTCTTCTGTTACACCCAAATACCGGTGTTCCCGATTTGACGGGGTCTTTCCATGACGGATAAGCAATAAATTTATTTTAATCTCTGGCTGATTCCACATACAATGCGTTCTACCCTTTCTGCCTTCTCGGCAATCCGTATCTGTAGTCTTCCGGTCCGCTCCCTGTAATCCCGTTCCAGAGCATCCATCGGTACAATTCCATTTCCAATCTCATCACAGATGAAAATAAGTCCCGGATATGTTTCCAGCAGTTTATCAGCTAACAGCTCCACATCTGTCTGCTGCTCAAGACATTTCCGAATCCACAGGTGTAAATGGTTGATGACCGGATTCTCAAATTCCTGCAGTTCTTTTATCATTCCATCCCAGTCTGCAGGAAGGTTTTCGCCCTCTATCACCTGACCTTTACATTCCGGGTGAAGCTTTAACACATATTCCTTTTTTCCCTGGTAACATCCGCCCAAAAATAATTCCATGATTTTTCCTTTCTAGCCTGCTATAAAACAAAGAATGTGCCTTGGCACATTCTCGCGCCTGCGGCGGTCGCTTGCGGCATCTACCTTATACGCCGCAGTGCGCATACTCGCGGAGCGTTTTTTACTTTACAGGAAAGCAATTTCCTGTAAAGTGAAAAACAACTGCCACTGCAACTGCCATGGCATTTTCGCATAATGACACAAAATATCCTGCGGTATCACCATTGATTCCGCCAAATTCCTTCCGGCTTTTCCAGCTATAATAACCATAACAGAGCAATGCCACAACTACTGCTGCAAGCCCTGCCCACAGGTTTACATAAATCATACATCCACTGTAGACAACTGCCTCTATGATGAGGACTGCCAGCACTCTTTTTTTCTGGGCGCTGTCTGCAAAATAAGCAAGCATACCGTCTTTTTTTGCCGCCTTCAGGCTTACCACACCAATTCCGCTTAAGCTTCGTGATAACGCAAAGCCAATTCCCACTACAAGAATTGCAGACAGTTCCATAAGCTCCGCATATGCTGCTCCATAAATAAGATAATATAAAACCAGCATCAATACGGAAAATGCTCCAATATGCGGGTCCTTTAAAATTGCCAGCTTCTTCTCCTTATCCTGATAGGAATGAAATGCATCCATGGTATCCATAAATCCATCCATATGAAAGCCACCGGTAACAAGCAGTGGAATTGCCACCGCTATCAGTGTTTTGCACAGATGGCTTATCTCGACTGCATTTCCCAAAAAGAACCAGCCGGCTTCCAATGCACCAATGATAAGACCAATCAATGGGAAGAAGCAGAGGTGATACTGCATATCTTCTTCCTTCCAGTCAAACTGTGGCACCGGTATTTTTGAATATATGGAAAATGCAATGACGAATCCTTTTATAATTTTCATGTATTCCTCTTCTTTCTTAAATTCCATCCTTTTTTATGAAAATCGGAATCCCTGCTACTACTTCAACGACCTGCTCTGCCCGCTCTGCAATCTGCCGGTTTATATCTCCTAACAACCGGATATAAGCCATTGTGGATGCGTCATAACGGATTCCGTCTTCAAATATCTGATTCGTGACAATAATCAGTATATCACAGGAATCCTGCAATGCTGTTACTCCACTTATAATTTCATGGGAAAGCTGCTTTATTTTCGCTTCATCCATCACAGCAGACAGATTTTCTTCTGAAAACATTTCGTTGGCAACGAGGTTCGACATACATTCCAGCAAAACTATTTTCCCGGCTGGCACTCTTTCTGCTGCAACTTTTCCTGCTGACACTTTTTCGGTTGCCACTTTCTTTGCTGCCTCTTTAAGTCTTCTCGGCTGCTCTATCGTAAGAAAGCCTTTTCCTGCCCGCATTTTCTGGTGACGCTCTACTTTTTTCTTTCCTTCTTCATCATACACCTGCATGGTGGCTACATAATAAAGGCTGCCGTTGCCTGCGGCTTTCACTGCCATTTGTTCTGCATATGCAGATTTTCCGCTGCCGCTTCCGCCGATTACCAATGTAATCATTCTTCATACCTCTTGTACTGTTCTATCTCAAAATTTGCAAAGGATGCTCCCTGCAAATACACGCCCAGTGCCACATCCAGCAGGGACATCATCATCACTGCACCGGTTCCCTCACCCAGTGCCATATCCGCATCCAGTACCGGATCTAAATGCAGCTTTTTCATAATCGCTGTCTCTGCCAGTTCCCGGCTCTTATGGGATGGTATCATATAATTTACGGCACCCTTGCAAAGAGTCTCTGCCAAAAGTGCCGCAACGGCACTGATGACGCCATCGATGACAACCGGTATCTGCTCGATTGCTGCTCCGATAAATACGCCTGTCAATCCGGCTATGTCCAGTCCACCTACAGTCTTTAATATGGTAAATGCATCCGCATCACGAAGGGAATATTTTTCTATTGCTTCTTCAATTACCCTGCATTTTCTTTTTAATGCTTCATCCGTTAATCCGGCGCCCTTGCCGGTCACCTGCTCTACCTCTAAGTCTAAAAGTGCTGCTGCAACAGCTGTACTTGTGGTTGTATTTCCGATTCCCATCTCTCCTGTGGCAAGTATCTCATACCCTTCTCTGTGGCATTGCTGCACCAGTTGTATTCCGGTTTCTATTGCCTTTAAGACCTCTTCTTCTGTCATTGCAGGTTCCTTGGCAAAGTTTTTCGTTCCCTTTGTAACTTTTCGGGGCAATACTCCGGGAATCAATTCGTCTGTATCAATTCCAATGTCCACCGGAATTACATCCACGCCTGCCACTGCTGCCATCTTTCCTACAGAAGAATTATTTACTCCCATGGCTTTTGCCACTGCAAGCGTTACTTCTTTTCCACTCTGGCTGACCTGCTCTTCCACCACGCCATTGTCTGCACACATAACAAGAACTGCTTTTTTCTGAATGGATATTTTGGTCGTCTTCTCTATGGCTCCAATCTGTGCAATCAGATATTCAAACTTTCCAAGCCCATCCAATGGTTTGGCGATTCCATCCAGCTTCTCTTTTACCCTGCGATACCAACTATCCTCCAAAGGCAAAATCTTTCTATTATCCAATTCTGCTTTTGTCATATTCTGCCTCCTGCAGCATTCCATAAACCGCTTCCATATCAAGATATTTCCGCAGTGTATCCGCCAGCAAATCGTACTGGCTCTCCTTATACTGCTGATAATTCATGCCCTGATTATCTTCATAATGCACTCCCTTTTTCTCCGCTAATGCCCGGATAAAAGTGGATGCGATATCTCCTTCATCAAAAATACCATGGACATACGTTCCGTAGACATTTTCCTTCTGCACAACGACTGCATCCTGTATACTGGATTTCTCCTGTGCAGTATGTCCCATATGAATCTCGTAGCCTTTGTATTCTTTGCCGGAAAGGGCGACTAACGTGCCGGTGAGAGAGTCTATGGTTCCCGTTACCTGACGGCGTACCTTTTCCCGGCTCATCACCGTCTTAAGCGGCAATAGTTCCATACCCCGTAAGCTGCCGCCTTCCTCTACCGAATAAGGGTCTTCAAGGCTTTCTCCTAACATCTGGTAACCGCCGCAGATTCCAATGACCGGAGTGTCTGCGGAGAGTTTCTTTATCATAGCTTCCATGCCATTTTCGCGCATCCATTTCAGGTCACCCATTGTATTCTTACTTCCCGGCAGAATAATGGCATCCGGATGATGGATTTCCTGCACCGAAGTCACATAGCGCACCGATACTCCCTCCATATGCTCGAAAACATCAAAATCCGTAAAATTAGATATTCTCGGATAACGGATAACTGCCAGGTCTATCAATGCCTCTTTCCGATGCTTGAATTTTCCGGTCAGGCTGTCTTCATCCTCAAGCTGTACCTTCATATAAGGCACCACTCCGCAGACCGGAATGCCGCCTTTTTCCTCTAGCATCTGAATGCCCGGTTCCAATATGGATACGTCTCCGCGGAATTTGTTGATGATTAAACCTTTTACACGGGATTTTTCCTGCTCTTCTAAAAGCATCAGTGTTCCTAAAAGCTGTGCAAACACACCGCCCCGGTCAATATCTCCTGCCAGAAGAACCGGTGCATTTACCATCTCCGCCATGCCCATATTTACAATGTCATTTTCCTTGAGATTAATTTCTGCCGGACTTCCGGCTCCTTCTATTACAATAATATCCGCCTGCTCTTCCAGTTTGTGAAATGCCTTTAATATATCCGGGACAAGCTTTTTCTTATAGTTAAAATATTCCCGCGCCGGCATATTGCCAATGACCGTACCGTTGACAATCACCTGGGAGCCAATGTCATTGGTTGGCTTTAAAAGAATCGGGTTCATGCAGACCTGCGGCTCGATTCTAGCTGCCTCTGCCTGCATAACCTGTGCCCGTCCCATTTCAAGCCCTTCTGTTGTAATATAGGAATTCAATGCCATATTCTGCGACTTAAAAGGCGCCACGCGGTATCCATCCTGATAAAAGATACGGCATAAGCCTGCTGTAATCAGGCTTTTTCCGGCATTCGACATTGTTCCCTGTATCATAATCACTTTTGCCATGTGATAAGTTCCTCGATTTCTTTTGTTTTCTATACTATCTTGCTTCCAGTCCCTGAAGCAGTACCACATAACATGCGAAGTCTCCGATTCGTTTTCGCTCTTCCCCTAACCAATCATCCCAGTCATTGCCCAGCTTATGCTCATACATATAAACGGACAGTTTGTTTTTCGCACTGATCACAAGATTATGACAGCGGGTGCGCTCCGCATCTGCCTGTCCTTTCTCTGCCAGCGATTTCTGGTTCCATCCGTTTCTGATTCGCACATAGTCTACTGCACATTTCAAAAAACGGTCTATGAGTTCCCTGCAGGCTGCATCCGCCTCCCCCTGCTCTGCAATCTGGTTCCAGATCTGCATGGCTTCTTCAACGGGCAGTGACGTCTCCTGTTTTAAGTACTCTTTGTATGTTGTATACATTGGACATCCTCCGTATATTTTTATCTTAACAGATATATTGTATAACATTCCTTGTTTTTAGAAAAGATACTTTCCCTTTTGATTTATGATTCTGCTTTTCATATTCCGCTTCATCTATGCACGCTTACTCCAAAGGAATATATTAAGCATCTGTAACCTGCTACCGGTAGTTTTTATATTTATTTAGCTATTTATTTAGCTACTATTATGGAGATGTCCATTGACCATATAGCAAAATTTTTGTATAATTTTGTTATCAAGCAGGAAGGGGTTATTATGCCAACAATTAAATCAAGTGCTGATTTAAGGAATCTGTTTTTGCAGGTTCCTTCTATTTTTCCAATATATATCTTCCTTAAATTCAGAGCACAAAACCTCCGCCTTAACCGGAGTCACGCAAATAAGATTCATTGGTGTCTCAAGTTTCTGTAATGCAGCGATTGGAATTTTCTTATAGGCTGCATGGGGCAAGCTCCGGATCTTTTCCACGAAATACTGTACAAAGTCCGCACATGTCGCAGTCTGCAATACATGGAAAAGTATTTTTGACATACTGTCTTCTTTCCTCTTCTGTAGAGGTCTCTATCTCCGGTGGTCTCATATTACCACCTACCTAACGGTACCGGAATTGCCCCGGTATTCCTCATGGATTTCCAGCAGTTCCTTTTCGCCGTTGATATATGGCTCATAAAAGGCATCCACGGAGCCGCTCTTCTCTGGTAGTATCTTTGATCAAAATACTTTTTATTTCCATTCACTATCATCCTCTCCCATTTTTCTCTTTCCATATGGTTCAAATAATTTCTCTCTTAAGTTAAAGTGTAGTAGCAAGCGGCATACCACCATAAGTATAATAATCCTGCCACGTTTATCTCCTTTATATTCATTATAGAATTCTGCAAAGGGAAGAGGATACACCCGTATCTCACCACCCCTGTCCCTGAACTGGGTCAGTATATCGTAAGATAGCATTTTGGAATTGCTTCCGGTCACATATACATCCGCATTTTTCATTTGCATAAATCCAAGGACAACATCAATAAATGTTATCTTAGCATCAGCATTATCTACATTATATTCCATCATATTCCGCCAGCAAATGTATTAAGGTTCCACTTTCGCCTCTATCCCTCAACACAGTTTTGCACTTATGCTGTGCAAAAACAACAACTTATAATTTGTCTTTTTTGCTTTACAATTACCTTGTAACTATACAAAAATATTCCTTAAAGGAGGATTCTTAATAATGAAATATGAACTCTTATTTAAACCACTACAGGTACGTTCCCTGATTTTAAAAAATCGTATTGCCTGTGCACCAATGACCGGTCCGGGAGAAGGACAGCCATCCATCAAGCCATCCGCTTTGGAATATGGCGGTTTCAGCATGTTTGACCGCTCTATTGGCGGCGCTGCTTTGCTCTACCGGGGATTAAATATTCCATTGTCCCTCGAAAATCCAGCTTCAGATAAAGAATACGGTCTGTCAAAATACAAACGCGAAATGGTCAAAGAACATCTTTCTGTTATCCGGCAGAAAGGCGCCAAAGCTGGTGTAGAATTGTGTCACCAGGGAATCTATGGACACGAAGCGGATGGCAAAGTCTATGGTCCAAGTGCCGGATTTACTGACAAAGGAGAACCTATCATCCCTATGGATGAAGCCAAAATGCAGGACATTTCAAACCGTTTTGCATATGCTGCCAGAGAAGCAAAGCAATATGGATTTGATTTAATACTGCTTCATTTTGGTCACGGCTGGCTGATTCATCAGTTTCTTTCTCCTTTTTTTAATTCCCGTACGGATGAATACGGCGGCAGTATCGAGAATCGTATCCGCTTTCCGATGATGGTCATAGAAGCAGTCCGAAATGCTGTTGGTAAGGATTTTCCCATCGAGATGCGTATTTCAACAGAAGAATGTATTTCATCCGATAAACGCCTACCTCTCGATGATGTAATCACATTTATCCAGCATGCAGAACCATATATTGATATTGTCAACTGTTCCCGTGGATTAGATATGATCCGCGAGGCAAATATTCATCATGCTGCTACTATTTTTGAACCACATATTACAAACCTGGAAGCATTACGCAAAATCCGGGCAAATACCTCCTGCCTTCTATCCGTTGTCGGCTCGATTATGACTCCGGAAGAAGCAGAAAGTCTTTTGGAAGAAGGCAGTGCTGACTTAATCATGCTTGGCCGTTCCACACTGGCAGATCCATTCTGGCCGGTAAAAGCCCAGATGGGACACAGCGAAGATATCGTACCTTGTATACGCTGCCTGCAGTGTTATCATGTTTCCACAGACCATAAAAATGTACAATGCTCTGTAAATCCCCGCTTCAACAGGGAAAAACGTGTTCCTTTGATACTTCCGGTTACCGGACACCCAAAACATCTTGTAATTGTAGGTGGTGGTCCAGCCGGCATTACCTGTGCCCTTACTGCATCCCGCCGTGGACATCAGGTCACCCTTTTAGAAAAAGAACCTGTATTAACCGGTAAGCTTAATATTGCCTGCCATGGGGAGCACAAAGCAGATTTACGTCGTTTTCGTGATTATCTGCTGACCCAGCTTCGGAAATCTTCTGTAACTGTTCATACCGGAGTTCTGGCAGACACCGATGTAGTCCGTGGCCTAAAGCCTGATGCTCTTGTCATTGCAGTAGGAGCAACTCCTTCCAGAATTCCGCTTCCAGGCGTTGATGGTGATAATTGTATGCAGATTTCTGAATTTCTCCAGTCCCCTGATACTTCCCTGCAGCACTACATTATCATTGGTGGCGGCAGTGTTGGATGTGAAACCGCATTAGACCTTGCAGAAAAGGGCAAAGATGTTTCTATCATTGAAATGACTGACTGCCTGGCATCTGCCAGCAATGATTTATACCGTCTGGCTCTTTCGGAACATTTTGCCAGATATGACAATCTCCATACTAATCTCAATTCTGCCTGTCAATCCATTGATGCAGATGGCGTAAATGTTTTAACAAATGGAGCATCTACGCATATCAGTGGTGATAAAGTTCTTCTTTCACTGGGCTTCCGGCCAGATGCAAAACAGGTATCCTCTCTTTATGGCATTGTACCGGATACTTATTATGTCGGAGATTGTGAACGTGTTGCAACTGTCGCAGAAGCAGTAAATAATGCATATTTTATCGGAGCAAACGTTTTCCAGGAACAGGATATCATCTAACATCCTCATAAAACATTTTGTGTGATAGAAAATTCCTGTCACACAAAAATGCCCAGGCCATAAGGTCTGGGCATTTTTGATGTAATGAATGAATATCATTTTCTTTTACAGATTCTCTTCAAAAAAGGATTTTACTTTTTCTTCTGCAATATTCTCATCTTCACCTTCAATGACAATATGTACTTCATCACCATGTGCTACTGCAAGGCTCATAAGTGCCAGAAGTTTCCTTGCATCTGCTTTTTTCCCCTGTTTTTCAACTGTAACAACACTCGCAAGACCTTTCACTGTATTTACCAGCTGCGTTGCCGGTCTTGCATGCATTCCAATCGGGTCTTTCACCGTATAATAAAATTCTTTCATTTTTTCCTCCTTTTACTACATCTGTACAGTTTTTTCTATATTACAGATTATTTCTAGTATTATTATATTCTGTAACACCACGTTTTCCCACTTTCATATTTGCACCAGTCTGGTGCA
>ULSK01024719.1_pt1 | contig 23387 bp, 16 predicted proteins | sample 1956311 | NCBI WGS metagenome assembly ULSK01 (sample SAMEA4835706, study PRJEB28245) | human gut metagenome | biome: gut microbiome; material: fecal sample | place: Denmark | collected 2008 | reverse complement strand
GGGGTGGCTATGGGAGAATACAAGCCTTATTTTTCCGCTGATGATGATAGCAAAGCAACTGCCCAGACCGCATATCCAAGTAAACTTGAAGCGGCAGTGGTGTCAAAGCACAGTATATGGGATATGGATATGGCGCCACAGGAGAAGCAAACGCCCTCTGTAAGCGCAGAAGTGCCAAGTCCTTTGCCTGCTCAGGACGTGACTGACAAGATACCATATCCTGCAAGCATGGAGGGGAATGACGGTGTTATAGAAAAATACACCTATGGCAGATATGACGGCGAGCAGTATTTCGACCTTGACGGCGGCGGTCAGGTGAGAAACTGCACTGAGCTTTCAAATGATGAGCTTTATGAGGAAAGCTCAAAGCCGTATGATTTTCAAATAGACGGAAATTCCTCTGAGCCGCAGATACTTATTTATCATACCCACGCCACGGAAAGCTTTGAGCCCACAGACAAAGACCACTATGACAGCTCCTTTTCCTGTAAGACCACCGACCCTGAAATGAATATGCTATCGGTAGGGGACAAGATATGCGAACAGCTTGACAAAGCAGGCGTTGCATATATCCACGATACACTTGTGCATGATTATCCCAGCTATGACGGTTCTTACGATTCAAGCCGAATGGCGGTAAAGCAGATATTGGAGGAGTACCCCTCTATAAAGGTATGCCTTGACGTTCACCGTGACGGCATAGAGCGTGAGGACGGCACAAGGCTCGCACCTGTGGCGGAGATAGAGGGCAGGGAAGCGGCTCAGCTTATGATAATATCAGGGTGTGATGACGGCACTATGGGTATGCCTGACTATATGAAGAATTTTCACTTCGCCTGTGCCTTGCAGTCGGCTTTGGAGAGCGACTGGCAGGGGCTTACACGGCCTGTACTTTTCGACTATCGCCACTATAATCAGGACTTGACCACCGGCTCGCTTCTTATAGAGGTGGGAAGTCACGGCAATTCTATCACTCAGGCACAGTATACAGGCGAGCTTATAGGAAAGACCTTGGGTAAGATGTTCGGAGGAGAATAGGTGCAATAACGCACAAAATATGTGTGGCGAATTGTCTTAAAATGCCGAAAATACGGCTTTTAGCGGTTGGTTTCTTGACAAGAACGGGGTTTTGCGTTATAATAAAAGGGACTACATAAACGTTACAGCGTGAGAAATATATAATACGCTTATATTTTGGAGAACTGATATTATGAAAAAAATTTACCCCATTAAAAGAATAGCCGCAGGCTGTATGGCTCTGTGCATAGCTTTTGCCGCCTTTGGTTTTTCTGACGGAAGCGTAAGTGATATCGCTTTGGCGGATAACGATACATACAGCAGTCAGCTTGAAGAGCTAAAAAAGCAACAGCAGGAGCTTGATAAGCAGATAGCTGACGCTGACAAAAAGCTTGCCGACGAGCAGGACAACCTTGAGGCTATAAAGAAAAAATATAAATCCATACAGAAAAAGATAGCAAATTCAGAGAAATATTCCTCTGAGCTTGAAGATCAAATGGCAGAGCTTGACGGCAAACAGCTTGACACTCAGCACAGCCTTGACTTGCAGGAAACTGCAATAAACGAGGGCAAGGACGATTTTATGGAGCGTATTCGTGCAATGTATGTTGCAGGAGGAGCAGATTCGTACACGAACGTGCTGATAAATTCATCTGATTTTTATGACATTCTTATGAGGATAGAGCTTGTGACGAGAGTTGCAAAGCACGATAATGACGAGCTTAACGAGCTTTTGGATCAGTATAAAAAGCTTGAAAAGACCAAGGCGGAGCTTGATGAGCAGATAAAACAGCTCAAAGCAAAGGCTGAGGAATATGCCGGGGAGCAGAAAACTTTGGCGGGCGAGCAGGCGGAGCTTCTGAAAATGGAGCAGGAGTCGGGCAAGCTTATCGAGCAGATAAAGAACGATAAGAGCGACCTTGAAAATAAGTCACAGCAGGTGGACAATAAGTATGCGGAGGTGTCCTCAAAGGCGAATACCACCACGACTGCGACCACCACCAAGAAAAAGACTACCACCACCAAAAAGAGTGGCAACAGCGGTGAAAAGACCACTACCACGAAGAAGCCGGCTCAGACGGAAAAGCCTGACGAAACTACGGCTCAGACTACCACAACTCCGCAGGAAACAGCTAAGCCAAAGCCTGAAACAAGCAAAAAGACCACTACCACAACAGCAGCGCCTGCGCCTAAGCCTGATTATTCAAGCAGTTCTAAAATAGACACTGTTGTTTCATATGCCAAAAGCATGGTGGGCGGAGCGTATGTATGGGGCGGTTCACAGTTTGGTGCAACGGATTGTTCGGGTCTTGTGATGCTCTCGTTCGCACAGGTGGGAATAAATCTTCCGCACTATGCGGCTTCGCAGGCTTTATATGGCACTACAGTTTCATATAACAACATGAAGAAGGGCGATGTTATCTTCTTTGGCGGAGCGTCGATCTCGAGCATTTACCACGTTGCTATCTATATCGGCGACGGCAAAATGGTACACGCCCAGAACACTGACACTGGTATCGTTATTTCAAATGTTGAGTATTTTTCAAGATACAACAACATCACTATAATAAAAAGACTTATATAACGTAAAAACGCAGTCTGCAAGGGCTGCGTTTTTTTATATCTATAATTATTCAACATAAAACGCCACGAAAATTCATATAAAATTACTTAAATGTGAACATTCATTTTCAAACCTATTGACAAAGCTAAGTATTTGTGATATAATTAAATCAAATAAAGATTGTAGGCTTTGATAACAATTGCTGTACAAAACAGCAGTAAGGCAGGGGGAAGAAAAATGGATAGTCTGAAAACGTGTTTTTTTGGCGGCTATGATAAGCTTGATACATTAAAATATATCGACACCATAACCAGCGAGATCTATATGCTGGAGTCGGCTATCGAAAAGAAAAAGAACGGTGATAACTTTGTTATCCCCGGAGAAACAGGTCAGCGAAAGCTTAAAGGCTCAGCGCTTGGTGGATTTGCAAAGCCTGATGTGGACAGCTACATCTGTGCGCTTCTTGGAAAGGCGGCTGAGCTTCGTGAAAAGCTTTGTAGCTAACGGCTAATAAAGGCAAAAAAATATCCGCAGAGGTCATTTTATATGGCTTCTGCGGTTTTTTGTCGTATCTAAAAGAGCAAAAAAAAAATTAATACCCACTTCCATCGGCTGAAATGAGCATTAATTTTTTATAGAATTATGAAAGGGATTCTTTGGTATTTGGTAAAACCTAAAGACGAGGAAATGTATCAGCGACTTGGGGAATCGCAGAGGGAAAGAAGACAAAAACCTGACTTTAAGTTTTACCAATTACCAAAGCTTTTTTTTGTATCTTCTGCTGTGATTATATAATACCAGTTCTGTGTGAACCGAATATGAATTTTCAGGGGATTTCGGAGAGTTTTTTGAAAAAAATAAATGTTAATCACCAGTTCACAATTATAAGCTATAATGTCATTATTGGGGAATTTTTTTACGAGGAAGGATATTTTATGTTTCAGATACTTGTGGTGGAGGACGACGCAAGCCTTAGAAAGCTCATGTCTGCCGCACTTAAACAGCATGGCTATGTGACTTTTCTTGCAAATGACGGTCTGGAGGCTTTGGACGTTCTTGAAAAAACGAATATAGACCTTATAATTTCAGATATAATGATGCCGAATATGGACGGCTACGAGCTTACAAGACAGCTCAGAAAGGCTGATTTCAACCTGCCTATACTTATGGTCACCGCAAAGGAGACCTTCGAGGACAAGCAGGAGGGCTTTTCTGCCGGCACAGACGATTATATGGTAAAGCCTATTGATATAAATGAGATGATACTCCGTGTGGGTGCGCTTTTAAGGCGTTCAAAAATGGCGTCGGAACATTCTCTTACTGTGGGAAACTGCGTGCTTGATTATGACGCTATGAGCGTGGCGGTTGACGGCGGAGCGGCGGAAACTATACCGCAAATGGAGTTCAAACTGCTTTTTAAACTGCTCAGCTACCCTGACAAGATATTCACACGCCGCCAGCTCCTTGACGAGCTTTGGGGCATGGATAAGGACGTTGACGAGCGTACTGTTGACGTTCACGTTAAAAGGCTGAGAGAGCGTTACGGAAGCTGTGAGTCATTCGATATTGTCACGGTTCGTGGACTTGGCTATAAGGCTGTGAAAAAGCAGTGACGGATAAGCTTGAGGGGTGAGGGGTTTGGATAAGAAAAAGACCAAAAATAAAACAAGTTTGCAGTTCAAGCTGACTCTTATGTTTTTCTTTGTGATGCTGGTGTCGGCTTCTATATCGGTGTCAGTGCTTGTAATGGTGTGCAGTCCTGTAATGAAAAGCAATGCCGAACAGCAGTTGGTGGAGCTTTCCATGGCAATGGATCAGCTTGAAGAAAAGGGCGGATTCACTGTGGACGAGATAGTTTCCATTGTGAATAATTCAGCCTATAGTCTGTCGGTGGTGGATAAAAACGATTCAAGAGTACACGACCATTTTGCAGATATCGTGCATAAGGGATATTATGTGTCCTCAGAGGGCGTTGTGCCTAATGCAACTATAATCTCCCAGGTCTATGATAAGTTCGTTATCATAGACAGCTTTTCAAGCGACAGCGTTTACTGGGTAGTAAATCTTGTTGTCATCATTGCTTTTATGGTCTGTATCGTTATCGGTACTATTATAACAGCGTTCATGAGCCGAAGTATTATACAGCCTATACGAGATCTTAGTGCGGCGGCGGCTGAGATAGCAAAGGGCAATTTTAAGGTAAGAGTAAGAGAGCCGTCTGATCCTGAATACAGCATACTTGCGCAGAACTTTAACAAAATGGCTGAGGAGCTTGCAGGTACGGAAACGCTGAGAGGTGACTTTATCTCAAACGTTTCCCACGAGTTCAAAACGCCTCTGGCTTCCATACAGGGCTTTGCAAAGCTTCTGCAATCTGACGATATAACCGAGCAGGAGCGTGAGGAATACACGCAGATAATAATCGACGAAACATCACGGCTTTCAAAGCTTTCGTCAAATATTTTGAGGCTCACAAAGCTAGAAAATCAGAAAACAGTGGGCAAAAAGACAAGATTTTCTCTTGACGAGCAGATAAGAAAAATACTTCTTGTGCTTGAACCTGAGTGGTCGAAGAAAAAAATCGACCTTGATATCGACCTTGAGGATATCATGTATGTGGGCAGTGAGGAGCTTATGGCGCAGATATGGCAGAATATCATCAACAACGCTATCAAGTTCACCCCGGAGGGCGGAAAGATAAGCGTGAAGCTTTTCCGCAACGAGAAGAATATTTCGGCGGAGATATGGGACAACGGTCCGTCTATAGCCCCTGACGTAAAGGCGAAGATATTTGATAAGTTCTATCAGGGCGACCGCTCCCGTGCAACAGAGGGCAACGGTCTTGGACTTGCACTTGTAAAAAGGATAATCGAGCTTTCCGAGGGCAGCATAGAGGTAGAAAACGATATGAAAAAAGGCGGCGTTTGCTTCCGCATAAGCCTGCCTTATCTTATTGAGGATATGATGTAGTGTAGGGGCAACCTTGGGTCGCCCGCCTATCACAGCCCATTATACATACGAAGATTTTTTGCAAACAAAAAGGAGCAGTTCATTGCGAATTGCTCCTTTTATCTGTCTGTCATATTTTAGAACAGACTTGCCACAAAGCCTGCTGCCACACCGAAAACATAAAGTATTCCCATTATGGCGAAATTCTCTTTCATTTTGTGCTTGTTGGTCTTGAAAAGCACCAGAAGTCCTACTCCTGCCCCTGTGCAAAGTCCTGCGATAAGCGAGCCGAAGCTCACAACGCCCTCGATATAAAGCTGAGTGAGAACAACAGAAGCCGCACAGTTCGGGATAAAGCCTATTATTCCTGCTATGAACGGCTGAACTATGCTGTCAGACATAAGCAGGGTCTTTACTGTGTCCTCTCCTGCAAACTCCATTACCGCACCGAGAATAAGGTTTACCGCAAATATAAAAAGTATTATGCTTACAGTGTGGTGAAGTGCCGAGTGCAAAATACTGTGGTGTTCGCAGTCGCAGTCCTCGCATATCTCTTTGAAAGGCTCTTCGTCCTGCTTTTTGCCCATAAGCTTTAAGATAAGGTCAACAAGCACACCTGCTATTATAGCCACAGCTACCTTTATAAGAATAAGCTGCCAAAGCTTGCCGGCAAATGCAGGGTTTGCTATCATCATTGGTATTGCCTCGTCGCTTGTGGCAAGGTATACTGAAATGAGAGTTCCCATTGTGATCAGCCTGCCTGAGTAAAGGTTGGAAGCCACAACGGAAAATCCGCACTGGGGCACTGCTCCTAGTATGCTTCCTCCTATCGCACCAAAAGGTCCCATTTTTCTAAGAGCCTTTCCAAGCTTGTCGGCAGAACGATGCTCTATATACTCTATAAGCAGATAAACTCCGAACAGAAAAGGCAGGATCTTAAGGCTGTCTATTAATGCATCAAGAAAAACGTCAACTAAAGTTTCAAACATATATCTATCTCCTGTAAAATATCCATTAAAACGATCTCTGTATCAACTCGACTATTATACAATATTTATTCACCCTTGTCAATCTTATGTTTATATGATAATCTGTTCATTTGTTTACCCTTTTCAGCAACAAAAAAACGGACGAAATTTCTCCGCCCGTTTGATGTTTTTATTCTGTTTTATACAGAACGCTTTGTAAAGCCGTCCCATGCGGTGAGTAGGAACACCACCATGTGTGCTATAAGAACGCCTACGGCAAAGGTCAGGCTGTGCTGAGCAAATATTGAGTAGCCCTTTGAGATAGAAGCAAGGTCTGTGTTTGCGAACACAAGGAATCTTGCCCAATCCTGTCCAAGCTGACCCAAAAGCTGTGTGACCGTTGAGCCTATGCACATTGTGAATACGCTGACGCCGATAGCAAGGGCTGTGCTTCTTACAAGTGACGAGATAGCGAACGCCAGTGTTGACATTACCACCATTTCAACGCTTTTCATCAGATATTGCTCTGCCGCATAAAGCAGTGTAGGCATTTCCTTTACATCGCCGCCGCTTACATAGATATAAGGCGTTGAGAAGCCGTCAAAGCCGAGCATAAGCCCTGTGATAGGTATCATCACAACGAAAAGTATGCAAAGCATTATGTAACCCACTGTGATGACAGTGAAGTATTTTGACATGAGTATCTTCCAGCGTTTAACAGGGTTTATAAGCAGGAACTTGACAGTTCCCTGTGAAAATTCAGAGGATACAATGCCGCCTGCGATAACGATAGCAAGCAGTGCGACTACCGTTACAAGGGAGGTGCTTGTGAGGAACACTGTCCAGAATGTTATCTGCTCAGGCTCGTCTGTTTCAAACAGCGTCATTTGGTTTGCTGTGTTGTCGAGCTTATCATTGTCAAGCTGATAGAGTGCAAGTTTTATATTATCCTCCAGCTTTGCTCTGCTGTTCTGTCCGTCAGACTTTGCGTCGCCCATGGTCGCAATGGTGTTTTTTGCATTTGCAACTGTCATGATAAGATCGTTTTTCTTCTCGTTTGACTTGTCAAAGGAAATATCCTTGTCCAATCTGTATTGATATTCCCACTTTTCGCCCTCTGTGAGTATGTCATTATCCAGCCTGTATTGACAGAAGCCACGCCAATCGTTGTCGTCAAGATACTTCTTTATCCCTGACATATCACCAGTGCCGTCTGCAAACACGGCTGACAGTACATCATATCTCCAATCATCGCTGTCGATATCGTTGTCTATAAGATACTGCCACATTGCGATCTCGTTAGGGTCGCCGTTTGTGTTTTTGAGCCAATCTATGGTTTCCTGATAATCACCAGTTGCGTCATAGCTTGAATAGTTATTGCTCTCCATATTGTGCTTTGCAAAAAGTGCAATGCCTGAAAGTCCAAGCGCACATATTATTATAAGCACGATCATTATTTTTGTTGATAGCTTTTTGAAAACCTTTATGTACTCGTTTTTCACAAGTCTGAAAAATCTAGCCAATCTGTACGCCCCCTTCCTTTCCTCCTGTAAGCTCGATGAATACGTCCTCAAGCTTCTTGTTCTCTCTGCGGTGAACAGTGTAGAGTGAAACTCCGCCCTCGATAAGCGTCTTGTTCACCGAGGCTATCTTTTTCTTCTCTATCTCCACTGGGATAGAAAGGACAACTGCACCTGTTTCCTTGTCGATATGCTTGCCCTCGTCTGCGAGCTTTATAAGACCCATAGCCTTTTGCGGGTCGTCAACTTCAAGTACATATTCAGCAATTGAGCTGTCAGACTGTGAGATAAGCTCCTCCATTGTGTATGAGCCTATCATTTTTCCGTTTGCGATAATGCCCACTCTGTCGCACATCATTTCCATTTCGCTCATGAGATGTGACGATACCACAACGCAAGTACCTTCCTTGTGAGCAAGCTCTTTGAGTATGTCACGAAGCTCCTTTATGCCCTGCGGGTCAAGACCATTTGTAGGCTCGTCAAGGATAAGAAGCTTTGGTCTGTGGAGGATAGCCTGCGCAACGCCAAGACGCTGACGCATACCCAGAGAATATTTCGACACCTTGTCATTAATGCGGTTTGAAAGCCTTACAAGCTCCACCACCTCTTTGATACGCTCTTCAGTTACTCCCTCTCTCATTCTTGCATACTGACGTAGGTTTTCAAGTCCCGAGAGATATTTATACATCTCAGGGTTCTCAACAATGCCTCCAACGTTCGCCATTGCGCCCTCAAAGTCTTTTCTGATATCCTTTCCGTTAATGGATATCTCCCCCTCGTCAAGCTGTAAAAGTCCCACTGCTATCTTTATAGTTGTGGTCTTTCCTGCACCGTTAGGACCGAGAAAGCCGTAGACCTCGCCACTGTAACACTCCATATCTATGCTGTGAAGTATCTGCTTTTTGCCAAGGGTCTTGTTAAGCCCCTTTATCTTTAGAATAGTATCACTCAACGCTGTCTGCCCCCTCGCTGTCGGTATTTTCTGCACTGCTGTCCGGAACTATCTCAGACTCAGCCTTGCTTTCATCAGCCACGCTGTCACTGTTGTTATCATCAAAGTTGTAATCCTCGCCATATCCGTAGTCGCTGGACGTTGCTATCTTCCAGCCGTCAGAAGTACGCAAAAGATAAAATTCAGCATTTTCATAACTGAAAATCGCCTTGTATGAAGATGTGCTAGGCTCATAGTTGTCGGAATTTGTGTAGTTACCGCTTGTCATGGTGCTTATGCCGTTGGTTGTGAGAAAAGTTGGGTCGCCCTTTGATACGTCATAGCACACATTGTATATCATAGTGACCTTTGCTCCGTCGGCTCCGCTCTTGTTTATTGACATCTCTTTTATGTCATACTCAGCCGAGGTGATATCTCCCCCCTGCGTTGCAACTTCAGCTTGGTTTATTTCGTCCAGAAGTCCTGACTTTGACGAAGCGTACTCATTGTCAGAAGTGGTGTAGTCAGTATAATGCTTATTCACAAAATCTGTCAGTTGACTTTTTAACGTATCACTGCTTCCAACGTTTGCACTTGTCAAGTCTGCGATATAATCCCTCATGGTCTGTTCTATCTCAGGTTTGGAAGTCTTGAACTGGTTGTTATCATACACTGAGTAGCATACAACGCCCAGCGCAAGCACACCGCCAAGAACCAGACCTCTGTTTATGTTTCTTAGTTTCAAAGTTTCTCCTCCTTGTGTCTTATCTTTTTCAGACGTATTTTTTAGTGGCATATATAAGTTTATCATAGCCCTTTCCAACTGTCAACCGCTTTAAGAAACGCTTAAGATTTTCATAAGACAACCATACAGACCATAAGATAAAATACGTTCTTTGTTTAAATATCTGTAGTGGCGAACAGTTCGCTCTCCTTATTAGCGTATTTGCAAGCAAAGCAAAAAGGCGGTGGAACACGCACGATAACGTATCCCACCGCCTATATGGAATGAGGAAAATTACCCTTTTTATAAAAACAGCTTCAGGTCATTCTCTGCCTTCTTCGGGTCTTTAAGACTTATGCTCCTTACCGCCTTTCTCAGTGGCAGTACCTTTGACGGAACTACCGACAGCATATCCACATCAAGCTCCAGAAATATCTCTGTGAGCGTTGGGTCGCCTGCTATCTCACCGCAAATGCCTGCTTTTATGCCGTTTGCATGGGCGTTGTCGCACACCATTTTTATCATTCTAAGCAGTGCCCTGTGATTTTTCGGTGATACCCTGTCATAACATGGGTTCTGCCTGTCAAGTGCAAAGGTGAACTGTTCAAGGTCGTTGGTGCCGATGTTGAAAAAGTCCACCTCTTTGGCAATGATATCGCTTGTTATCACCGCCGCAGGGGTCTCTATCATTGCCCCGAGCTTAACATTGTCGGCAAATTTCTTGCCCTCTTTTATAAGCTCTGCCTTGACCTGCACGATAAGCTCTTTCACCCTCAGTATCTCGCTCACATCTATGACCATAGGCAGAAGTATTGAAAGCTGTCCGTAAACAGACGCTCTGTATAACGCCCTTAGCTGTGTTTTGAATATGCTTTCTCTTTCAAGACAAAATCGTATGCCTCTACAGCCCATAGAGGGATTTCTCTCAGCACTCATGTCTGCACAATCAGGTATCTTGTCTGCACCTATATCATAAGTGCCTATTATGACCTCTTTACCCTCCATTGCCTCCAATGCCTTGCGGTAGGTGTAAAACTGAAAATCCTCATCAGGAAAAGCAGGTCTGTCAAAGCACATAAACTCCGTTCTGAAAAGACCTATCCCACCTGCGTCGTTTTTTACCGCCGATTCAAGCTCCTCAGAGTTGAGTATATTCGCATATATCTTTATCTCATGTCCGTCACGAGTGATGTTCTTTCTTCCTTTGAGCCTTGTGAGAAGTTCCTTTTTCCTGCCCTCAACGGCTTCCTTGTATTCAAGCTGCCTGAGAGTATGCTCATCAGGCTCTATGTAAAGCGTTCCGCTGTAGCCGTCAAGGACGGCTTCCTTGCCCTCGTATTCGTCAGAAAGCTCCGTTCCAACGTTCACAATGGCAGGTATGCCAAGATTTTTCGCAAGTATTGCAGTATGAGAGTTCACAGAACCGGACCTTGTGCAGAAGCCCTTTATCTTCGTCTTGTCCATGAGCAGGGTTTCTGAGGGCATAAGGTCACCGGTGCAGATAATGGCGTTCTCTTTAAGTATTGTAAGCTTGTCGGCGCAGTTTAATATGTGTCTTAAAAGTCTGTTTGAAACGTCCTTGACGTCAGCCGCTCTGCTTTGCATATATTCGCTGTCCATTTGTGCCAGCATCTCCGCAAAGCTTCTTGAAGTGCTTGCAACTGCATAATCGGCATTGAAATGCTCGTCAAGTATCTTTGTGCGAATACTGCTGTCGTATTGCTCGTCGGTGATAAGCATTTGGTGTATCACAAATATTTGAGCGTCGCCTTCCCCAACGCTTAACCTTGCACGGTCATAAAGCTCCCCAAGCTCCACAAGAGCAGCGTTTTTAGCCTTGACATATTTTTTGTATTCAAGTTCAGGGTCGGACACTTTTATCTTGTTGATGATAAATTCGTCACGGTGATAAAAGGTCAGCTTTCCTCTTGCAATGCTTCCGAATACCGATCGTCCTTTTATGCTTATCATGAGCGCTCACCCCCAAAAACATACCTATCTAATATAATTATATCACCCTTTGTTTAACGATAAAAGTAAAATGCCGTCTGTTTACAAAACGTTAACAATATTCGTGATTTTAGCAAACAAGACAATCAATATTTCAGCAAATTTAACAAATCAGAAACATTTTGCGACCTTATGTCAAAATCAGAATAGTACAATCCCTAAAAATCATATGATTAAAAAGCGTATGAGCGATACTTTAAATAAGGAGGGACAAATATGTTTTCAGCACTGTTTGAACTGCTTACGGGGAATTTTCTATTTTTCGCACTGCATTTTGACAGCCGCAGCGTGTTTCCAAAACCGTTGTCTGCGAAGGAGGAGCGTGAGTGTTTTGAGAGAATGGCGCAGGGTGACAAGGCGGCAAAGGATAAGCTTATCGAACACAATCTCCGTCTTGTGGCACACATTATAAAAAAGTATTATTCAAATTCCACAGATCAGGAGGATCTTATCTCTATCGGCACTATCGGTCTAATAAAAGCTGTGTCAACATTTGACCACAAGAAAGGCTGTCGCTTCGCCACCTATGGGAGCAGGTGCGTGGAGAACGAGATACTAATGCACTTCCGCTCCCAAAAAAAGTCTGCCAACGATATCCACTTTGACGAGCCTGTTGACTCCGATAAGGACGGCAATCAGCTTTGCCTTATCGACATAATCGCAGACGGAGAGGACGTTGCCGACAAAATAGAGCTTTCCATTCGCAGTGAACAGCTCTACCGCTATATCGAAAGCTCTCTTGATGAGCGTGAAAGACAGATAGTTACTCTGCGCTATGGTCTTTTCGGTCAGCCGCAGCTGCCGCAGCGAGAAGTCGCAAAACGCCTTGGTATCTCACGTTCCTATGTTTCAAGGATAGAAAAGAAAGCCTTGAAGCTTCTTAAAGACCGCTTCGATAAGCAGTGATAGGCGTTGACGCAGTAGGGGCGAACAGCGTTCGCCCGCTGATTATCATATCATGTCATGGCATTGTTTTAGCACTCATAAAATCAATATGCTAGCATTCGTATAATGAGAGTGCTAAAATTCAGCTAATGTTCACAATGTCTTCACACAATGAACACATAGCAGGGGTATCATAAAGACAATGAAGAAAGGAAATGATACCAATGGAAGAGCAGAATAAATGATAAAAGCTTACAAGACAATTTAAGATATAACACATCAAGGAGGAATTTGTATGTTTGGACTTACACCATTTGAAAGAAAGAGCTACGACCTGTTTAACGCATTCCATGATTTTGAGAATGATTTCTTTGGAGAAAATGCACTCCAGAGCTTCAAGACCGATATCAAGGACGAGGGCGACAAATATGTAATGGAAGCAGAGCTTCCGGGCTTTGATAAGGACGATATCAAGCTTGACATCTCAGGCAACGATCTTGTTCTTACCGCTGAGCATAAGGCAGAGACAGAGGATAAGAAAGACAAGTATATCCGCCGTGAGAGGACATACGGTTCTTATCAGAGAAGCTTTGACCTTACAGGCATTGATACCAACAATATCGCCGCAGAGTACAAGAATGGTATCCTGACCCTTGACCTGCCAAAGATGCAGGAGGTAAAGCCTGAAACCAAAAGACTTGAGATAAAGTGATTTAAGTAAAGCCTAGGCTTTGAATGAGGTGATACCAATGGGTCACGATATGATTTGCAATAGGTTTTGCTAGAATAAAATATCCGTGAGAGCGAAATGCCCCCACGGATATTTTTTTGTTATCACGATTTTTTCTCACGGCTTTTGAGCCATATTTTTCGTATTAGTATGGCAAGTAAAATTCCTGCCACTGCACCGCTTGTGTCGATAAGGACATCACGCACCTGACCTGCACGCCCCGGCACGAAAAGCTGATGTATCTCATCGCTTGAAGCGTAGATGCAAGAAAAAACTGCCGCAAAAAGCCCTCTGTATCCAAGCTTTTTCACCATAGCAAGATTTATAAAAGCCAGTATTCCAAGCAAGGCGTATTCGCTGAAATGCGCAAGCTTTCTTATGATGAACGTGGCGGTGTCCTTGTATTCTGCCTGCGCTGTAGTGTCAAGGCTGTCATATACAGGGTTGACAAATTCTATCACTGTGTTAAACACCGCATTTGATTGCTTGTTGGACTCGTCAGCATTGTTTGCCGAGAACATGAATATCACCACGCACCACAGCACAAGTGCCGACCCTTTAAGTATTATCTTTATCCTGCCTTTTGAAGTTGCTTTCAATGTAGCCTTTCAGCTCCTCTTTTTTGTTTTCCACCTTTTCGTCTATAACACCATTCAACGCAAGCTCCAGCCCAATGCCGATATCCTTTCCGCCAAAGCCCATTTGTAAAAGATCTTTGCCGTTTATGTCAAGGTCGCAAATGTGGATACACTCGTTGTCCTCTTTTATCTCCATTGCAAGCTCTGCGATATGGTCAAGTTCTGCAAGCTTTTCCTGCCGTTTGTAGTCCGACTGGGCATATGTGTCAGCCCTGCGCACCTCCAGATAATCCATAACAAAGTCAAAATCATGCTGAGCCATAAATCTCCGCACCGATTTTTTCGTGGCAGGTATCCTGTTGTCATGCTCCCATATAAGCTCATAAATATATTTCGACGAAGCGTTGTCTATCCTGAGCCTTTTTAATATCTTCTCCGCCATGTAAGCACCCTGGAACTGGTGCTTTTTAAAGTGCGAAATGCCGTTCTCGTCAACAGTGTGCATTCTCGGCTTGCCGATATCGTGAAGAAGCATAGTAAGCCTCATCTGCCACTGTGGTCTGACGTTCTCAACGCTCAAACAAATGTGACCGTAAACATCAAGAAAATGGTGGGGATTGTTCTGCCTGAAATCAAAGCTTTCCCGAAGCTCAGGTATGAACACCGCTATGACCTCACGATAGTCAAGCAATATCTTCCTTACACCCTTTCCACAGAGAAGCTTTTTAAGCTCCGACGCAATGCGTTCGGCGGAAATGCTTTTTAAAAGCTCACGTTGTTCAAGTATAGCCTTTGAGGTCTTTTCCTCGATCTCAAACCCAAGGCATGAAGAAAATCTCAGCCCTCTTAATATCCTCAGAGCGTCCTCGTCAAAACGCTTTTCAGGTTCGCCAACGCATTTTATAATGCCCTTTTCAAGGTCGCCTTGTCCACCGTAAAGGTCAATAAGCCCCTCTTTTGGTGAGTATGCCATAGCGTTCACAGTAAAGTCACGACGTTTTAAGTCCTCCTCCAGCGAGCTTTCAAATGTCACCTGAGCAGGCTTTCTATGCCCTATATACTCTCCGTCACTGCGATAACAGGTTATCTCCACCGGCTCGCCCTCTATCAAAACAGTGAGCGTGCCATGCTTTAGCCCGGTTTCAATAGTGCGGAAATTTGCGAAAACTTCAAGCATTTTGTCAGGGGTGCAGTTTGTGCAGACATCGTAATCATGAGGCTTTTTGCCAAGCAAACTATCTCTTACACAGCCACCGACTATATATCCCTCGTAGCCGCACTCATTCAGCCTGTCAAGAGCCGTCTTGACAAACTGCGGAATAAAGATCTCCAATTTACTGCCTCCCTTTATAGTTTTGTGAATTATGTGGGACTTTCGGGTCATAATATTTACATGAATATCTCGAAAATAATTGACCCCAAAATCTCACGGAGAGCGTTCCTCGCCCTCACGGGTATAGTGAGCGCACTTATGCAATCTATCTTGAATTTGCCGTGGCTTGCGTTTTTTATCTTTGCACCAATGGTGCATTGCCTGTCAGTCTGCCATGAAAAAAAGGCTTTCAGGCTTGATTTTCTGTGCTTTTTTGTACCATATTATCTTTTTCAGCTCACTTTTATGCTCACTATATGGAAAATATGTCCTCTGCCGTCCTTTGCCTCTATACCTCTTGCTACTTTAGCGTGGTTAGGTCTGACCTTGTGGGAGTGTATCCTTATGTATCTTCCACTGAGCCTTTTCCTGCCCCTGCGACCGCATCTCAAACACCGTTTGTCTGAGATAGTTTTGCTCTGCCTGCTTTTGACAGCAGGGGAGTGGCTTCAAGAGAAAGTTCCGATTTTGGCGTTTCCGTGGTCTGCGTCATGGCTAGCTGTAACAAGTTCGCCACTGCTTTTGCAATCCGCCACGCTCATAAGCTGCCGCCTTACAAGCTTTATAATTTTCCTGCTCAACGGTCTGCATGGGGAGATATATACTAGCAAAAAGCGTTTTGCCTACACCGCCTTTGCACTGCTTTTGCAGGGGGCAAATTTAAGCTACGGACTTTATTCCATAAACCTCGACAAAAAGCTTGATAAAATCTACCCTCAGATAGACGTTATCTGCGCACAGGATAGTCTGGAGGGCAGGGAAAAATCACACCGTAAAGCCCTTGACTCAGCACGCTCCTATCTTTCTATAATGGAAAGCTGTTGGCGGTGGGGTACTGATCTTGTTCTGCTTCCTGAAACTGCCGTGTCGAAAGACTATGACGAACAGCTAAAAGAATTTTCCCTTATATCAGACTTTGCCGCCACCCATGGGTGTACCCTTGTGACAGGCTCGTTCTATCTTGAAAACGGCAAGGATTACAACGCCCTTTTCGCCTATGATAAAAACGGCATTGCGTCTTCGCCCTACCTGAAACAAGTGCTTGTGCCTTTCGGTGAAAAGACACCTTTTGCAGGCATTTTCCACCTTGACACTATGAGCGAATGTGCAGACGAAAGACGCACCAAGCCCCTCGCCTCAGACGGCATGACCATAGGCTCTGTTATCTGCATAGAGTCCATTTTTCCAAGCCTTGTGAGCCGACAGAAAGAGCAGGGCGCACAGATAATTTGCGTTTCCACCAACGATTCATGGTTTGGCAAAAGCTCCGCCCGTGAACAGCATTACCGCCACTGCATAATGCGAGCCGTTGAGAACAGAAGATATGTCCTCCGTGCAGGAAACTGCGGAATATCAGCGATAATATCTCCCACAGGCGAGCAACTGTCCGTAAAATCGGACAAATCAAAAGGTGCGGTGTGGGGAAAAGTTACCCTTATTGGCAGGTAACTTTTTTTACCACTCTATCTCAAAAAGTCTAGCCATATAAGGTCTGTCAAACTTAACAGAAACATTGCCTGTCGCCTTTGAAAACTCCACAGGGGTTTCGCTGAAATCAGGATAAATGCACTTCACCCTTGCGTCAACACCCTTGAGGAAGCCTATAGGCAAAACGCAGGTGTCGCTCTTGCCCTCTCTCCTCCATACGGCAAGATAAGCCTTGTTGCCGTTTCTCAGACCGAGAGATACCCAATCGTCCGAAAATTTGGACAGACCCAAGCTCCAGAACGGCACTGCTTCCTTGATGTCAGCCCTTATCTTCTTGTAAACGCTGATAGCTTCCTTAACAAGTGCCTTGCGCTCAGGGTCGATGTTGCCAAGATGACCGCTCTGGTGGATACGCAGAAGCATTGCGTTAATCATGTTGAAAACAACTTCTTCTCTGTCACCTGATGTGATAGGATAAGCCCAGATAGCCGATTGCTCAGGGCAAAGTGCAGTAGGGGAGTTCGCCGCAATGGTGCAGTATTTTTTGTAATCGTCCTGATCTGATGTGGATTGAATGGAGTATCTTGAAAGCATCGCATAGTCCATTCTGAGTCCACCGCTGGAGCAGTTTTCTATAATAAGGTCAGGGTGACGAGCAAAAACACCGTCAAGCCATTCAAGGTAAGCCTTTTCATGACCCCACAGACCCTCGCCAACGCTGTCGCAGTTCTGCTCAGTGCCTATACCAGGCTCTATGTTGTAATCCATTTTTATGTAGCCAATGCCGTATTCCGAAACGAGCCTGTCTATTACCTCGTCAGCGTGGGAACGGACTTTCGGGTTTCTGAAATCAAGCTGATAACGGCTTCTGTCATAGACTCTCTTGCCGTGACGTGTGAAGAACCAACTGTCATCGCAAACGCTGTCCACAAGCGGACACTTTATTCCCATGACCTCTATTTCAAGCCAAAGCCCAGGTATCATACCCTTTTTGCGGATATAGTCGGCAACTTCCTTTATGCCGTTAGGAAAACGCTTTCTGCTCTCTTTCCATTCGCCGACCTCGTCCCACCAAAAGCCGTCAGCATACCAGCCTGCGTCAATGCAGAAATATTCACAGCCTGCCTCTGCCGCAGCGTCCACAAGTGGAAATTCTTTTTCAGCCGTAGGGTCGCCCCACAGACAGTTCATGTAGTCGTTGAATATTACCGCAAGCCTCTGATTATCCTTGTTGCGGCGACGTATTTTTCTGCGGTATTTTGTCAGCTCGCCCATAGCCTTGTCAAAGCTTCCTGTCACCGAGCCTACTGCACATTTCACGCTTTCTATGCTCTCGTTAGGTGCAAGATCTTTATACCAGTGTGACTCTATCTCCGACGGACCTGAAAGCTGCAAATAGAAGTGTCCTCCCACGTCCGAAAGCTCCCAGTGCCAAGAGCCGTTTTGCTCTATCTGCCAAAACAGCACCGAGCCTGCTTCTGTGTTTTCAAGCACACCCATTGGTATGTATTCCTTTGCCGACCAGTTTCCAACGTTTGTGCAGGCAAATACCTTTGATGAACGCTGTTCCGTAGGCTTAGCAGAGGACGCAAGCCCCACCTGTTCAAGGGTGTAGTCCTGCCACTGCAATTCACGCTGCCATGAGTTGTGGCATACCCATATCTTCATCTTGTCCTCAGGCTTTTTAAGCCCCTCTTTTTCTACGCCCGTCAGCGCAAAGGAGGACATATATTCAATGGTCTGTACCTCGCTGCCCTTGTTTGTAAGGGTAGTCCAACAGCGTACAACAGACGTGCCAGTGTAAAACTGATAGTGGGACACAGCTTCAAGACCTGTGCCCTCATCAAATGTCACAAGCTCGAGCTTTCTGCCATAATCATTGTTCACATCACGGAAGTCCTTGAACTTCATTCTCCAACCTGGTGCGGTCACAATATATTTGTTGCCGTGACGCTCGTCAGGACGGTCGATACCGCTCGCCTGTATCTCTACAGGTCTGAAAGTTTTCAGCCCCATGTATGAAGCCGTCTTGGCTTCATCAAAAGGCAGAGCAGAGAAGTGCAGAAGCTTTGCCTCGTTCTCGTCTGTTATCTCAAATACTATATTAATGCCGTTTTCATATATCTCAATACGTTTCATATGGCGTATTTCCTTTCGTGATCTATTTATCTGTACATATTATCGTACACTTATATCATTTTTGCAAGCTCGTCAAGTATCCTGTGAGCGGCTTGCTCTTTGGTCATAATAGGCAGCTCCACAGCACCGCCCTCAGTGATAAGGGTGATAACATTAGTGTCCGTCTTGAAGCCTGCGCCAGCGGTCTTTAGTGAGTTTGCGCATATCATATCGCAGTTTTTGTTGGTGAGCTTTTTCTCAGAGTTCTTGATAACGTCCTGCGTTTCCATAGAAAAACCGCATATGACCTGACCGTCACGTTTGTGCTGACCGAGATATCCAAGAATATCCTTCGTGCGTTTTAGCTCTATCTTCATATCATCGTCAGACTTCTTTATCTTGTTGTCAGCCACCGCAACAGGCGTGTAGTCAGCCACAGCCGCCGCCTTTACGATAATATCCTGCTCAGGAGCAAGCTTTGTGACAGCTTCAAACATATCCGCCGCAGACTTTACGTTCACAACGTCCACGAACATAGGCGGCAAAACCTCCATGTGACCTGCCACCAACGTCACCTTTGCACCTCTTTGCATAGCCGCTTTAGCAAGTGCACAGCCCATTTTTCCGCTTGAATGATTAGTGATGTACCTCACAGGGTCGATAGCCTCCATGGTCGCACCAGCCGTAACAAGCACCTTTTTACCTGCAAGATCCTTCTCAAAAGCAAGCTCCCGAAGAATGTATTCAAACAACACCTCAGGCTCAGGCATTCTGCCGTCGCCGTCATCACCGTTTGCAAGCATACCTCTGTCAGGAGCGATCATCTCGTAGCCGAAACGCTCAAGCTTCTGGATATTGTCCTGCACAATAGGATTGTGATACATATTGTGGTTCATGGCAGGGGATATCATTTTCTTGCAAGGGCAAGCCATGACAGTGGTAGTGAGCATATCGTCAGCAATGCCGTATGCTATCTTTCCGATAACATTAGCGGAAGCAGGAGCGACCATAACAAGGTCAGCCTGCTTTGCGAGAGCAACGTGTTCAACACTGTATTGAAAATTTCTGTCAAAAGTATCTATAAGGCACTTGTTGCCTGTGAGGGATTCAAAAGTGATAGGGTTTATAAATTGAGTGGCGTTCTGTGTCATGAGTACCTGAACATTGCAGCCCTGCTTTTTGAGCAGTCTTGCTAAGGTTGGGATCTTGTAAGCCGCAATACTGCCGCTGACGCCGAGAACGACCGTCTTACCTGAAAGAAGCATAGAGATGACCTCCTTAGTGGAAATATATAAGGCAACACCGCACAAAGCCCGCCTGACGGCTTTGCACGCCATCTGCTTGCAGATTTTCCGTCATATCACACAAAAATCTGACTACGCATCTGACGCACAATCTTTGTGCGGTATTGCCTTAAATATAGTATAACACAGATCATGTTGAAATGCAAGATTTCAAGTGATAAGTGAGCATGGAAAATAACAGAAAACCGCTGCCCACAGATGCCTGTGAACAGCGGTCTGAACTATATGTCAATCCTTGTATTGCGAAGTTATCCCGAAGTATTCTTCAAGAGAAAGTCCGCTGTTGGTTATGTTTTGTGCTAAAGGCGTGCCTACATATCTTATATGCCAAGGCTCGTACTGATAACCGGTGTAAGCCTCCTTGCCCTTTGGATAACGAATTATAAAACCATATTTCGCACAGTTGTTGGCAAGCCACTTGGCTTCTCTTGTGCCGCCAAATGAGTCGCTGGCGTTGTTTACGTCTATTGCCATGCCTGTCTGATGGTCGCTGTAGCCAGGTCTTGCGGAGTATTTGTCTGCCGCAGCCTTGCCGTCACGGTTGCAGTACATATTATAAAGGTACCTCTGATCGTAATAAGAGCGGTAGCCTGAGCATACCCACAGGCTTATGCCGTCTTTATATGCAGCGGTCTGCATCTTTTTGAATGCCGCTGATGTTTCTTTGGTCAGACCCTTTGGGTCGTAGCTTGCAGGGAGGGAATATGTTTTGTTCGCCAAAAGAACTCCGTCAACATAGCTCATGCCGTTTATGACCTCGACAGTGTGGTCTGGGGTCTTGACGGTTATCTCCTCGGAATATGCTCCATAGTGATTTGAACCTTTATCGTCCGTCTTGCAGGCTCTTACCTTGAATCTGTATGTAGTCTTTGCGTAAAGTCCGTTTATTGCGCAGGAATTTACCGTAGATGAAGCTATGTTCTTCCACTTGCCGTTTGTGTATATAAACACCTTGTAGCTTGTGCAGCCTACAGACTTCCAGTTAAGGTCAAGTGTCGAAGCGGTGATGTCAGAAGCTTTTACTCCTGTTACCTTCCTTGGATTTGTGGCGGAATTGTAGTTTTCACAATAGTCGCTGTATATCTTAACTCCGTCTACTATCTTATATGCTCTTACCTTGAAATTCTCCCTTGTTGCCGCAGGCAGACCCTTGACAGTGTAGGTCGTGCCTTTCACGTCAGCTATCTCAGGATATTTACCCTTTGAACGCATTCCCACAGAATAGCCGTCCGCACCGCTCACAGCGTTCCAGCTAAGCTTTATAGAGCTTGTGTTAGGGGTCTTAGATGTCAGACCAGTGACCTTGTTCACCATGACAGCCTGTGCTGTTATCTCCTGCGAATATTTGCCGTAGTGATTTGCACCTTTATCGTCACGCTTGCAGGCTCTTACTTTAAATTTATAGCTTCCTGCGTCAAGTCCTATGACAGTGTAGCTGTTTGTATCCGTCTGCGCTATCTGCGTCCACTTGCCGTTTTTCAGCATAAAGACACGATAGTTTGAACAGCCCACTTTTTTCCATGAAAGGCTGACGGAAGCATTGCCCGTCTGAGCTTTAAGACCGCTTATAGGGCGTGGATTTGTGGCGGAATTGTAGTTCACTGAATAGTCGCCATAGACCTTTTGACCGTTCACTATCTTATAGGCTCTTACCTTGAAGTTTTCCCTCGTTGCCGCAGGCAGACCTGTAACAAGATATGTAGTGTCCGTAACGTCTGCTATCTCAGGATATTTACCCTTTGAACGCATTCCCACAGAATAGCCGTCCGCACCGCTCACGGCGTTCCAGCTAAGTCTTATGGAGCTTATATCAGGGGTTTTAGATGTCAGCCCTGTGACCTGAGGCAGACTTGTCTGCTCCACAGCTTCTGCCGCCTGCACAGGCATACTCACACTTAGCACGCTGTCAGGCACAGCACCTGCCGCACATATCATCATAGCGGCACAAGCCACTGCCGCTGCATTTTTTCTGTTTATTATCTTTTTCATTTTCAGACCTCCTTTGATGAAATTCTTTTGCACTTTAAGTATAACACATTTTTACCAGTTTGTAAACACGCAATTCCGAATTATTTTTGTTCACATTTTGTTTTTTATGTTTACTTATACTCAGTTGCAAAACCTCTCTTTTGGTTGCTGAAAGAATGTATAAAAAAACAAAGACCGCAGAAAAATCTACGGTCTTTTGTGGCTGGGGTGGAAGGATTCGAACCTTCGGAATGACGGAGTCAGAGTCCGTTGCCTTACCACTTGGCGACACCCCAATGTTTGTTCGATTTAGCTTGTTTTTGGTTGGGATAGATGGATTCGAACCATCGGAATGACGGAGTCAAAGTCCGCTGCCTTACCTCTTGGCTATATCCCATCGTCATGTCCCTCGCTCAAACAGCTTAATCATTATAGCACACCATTTCGGGAAATGCAATACCTTTTCATGTTTGTTTACAAAGCATTTACAATTCATTAATATATATGTGCAAAACGACGTAAAACCGTACGACTTTGTAGAAAAACTATTGAAAATGGTCAAAATATGTGATAAAATGGCCATAAGAGCGTGGCTCGGAACAAAAAACGAAAGGTCGTAACCGTTATGGAAGAGAAGAAAAAAGGATTTATCAAGAAGTTTGTAAATGAGTTCAAGGCGTTTGCTCTCAGCTGTATAGGCGGTGCTGACGTAGAGGGCAAGATACATTTGCTTGGAAATCAGTACATAAACTACGGCGCATTTCTGACGGCAGTGATAAACTTCATAATCATGGCGTTCGTTATTTTTGTAATAATGAAGGTCATAAACAAGCTTGCGTCACTTGGCAAGCATGAAGAGCCTGAAAAGCCTGCAGAGCCACCGGTGGACATAGTGCTTCTTACAGAGATCAGGGATCTTCTCAAGGCACAGCAGGGGGCTGAGGCGAGCAAAGAGGAAGAAAAGGCAGAAGAATAAGATCTGAAACGGTACACTTTTTTAGTTAAGGGACAGCTCCCATGTGGGGCTGTCTTTTTTTGTTGGTTATCTTTTTGACGGTATTCGCTCAAATTCAGGTAGGGGCAAACACTTTTCTTCTGTAAAAACTCCACAATTATTGCTTCTTCACTTTGTCACTTATTCTGTTTTAAATCTCTTTACTTTTTTGTCATCATATGATAAAATAATAACATATATGTTTGTGAATACTTTTAAGCTTTTAAGTTTTCTAGCTTTCAAGCTTTTAATTATGAAAGGAAGTTTTTGTATGCCTATAACCGAGATACTGGAGCGTAACGCACGAGAGTTCGGAAATGATGTTGC
>ULSK01034731.1_pt1 | contig 24058 bp, 17 predicted proteins | sample 1956311 | NCBI WGS metagenome assembly ULSK01 (sample SAMEA4835706, study PRJEB28245) | human gut metagenome | biome: gut microbiome; material: fecal sample | place: Denmark | collected 2008 | reverse complement strand
CAGCCGCAGAAGAAGCAGGACAGGAAAAAGAAGTTCATTCATGTACAGAAAAATAGAAGAAACGCCGGCGCGGAAGATTTTCAGCCATCTGGACACCTACAACCGGTATGAGAAAGGCATTCGTGAGATCCCGTTGGACTCGCTGATGCTGCTGGCAAAGACGTACGACTGCAGTCTCGATTACCTCGCAGGTATTTCCGACCAGCCGCGAAAATATGGAAAATAATGCCAGAAACCGTACCGCTTCTGAAAAAATACGGTTACAGGCAGCCTGAAAGAGAAAAGAGGCTGTCGCACGAATAGCAAATTTCGGCATCCCCAGTAGTAATTGAAAGGATCCCAGCATCATATCGAGCGATTCATCCGGTATAAGATCCCCTTTTCACTCAGGATATTTTCATAGGATTCCTGACGCTTCTCTAAGAAACTTTTGGAGATGTACAGACGTTTATTCCCTTTAGCACGGGAACATCGTTCTTTATACGGACAACCTGTAGGTACTCTTGGTTCAGTAGGGTGACCGCCTCCTGTATTTTCAGAAACATATTTTCTTCCCATTTTCCAAGCGATTTCTTCCATACAAACGTATACTTATTAGCACAGGCTTCCAGTTTCGTACCATCTATAAATATGGTTTCTTTTGATAGTTCGCCCATTCGTTCCAAGCGACGTACCATCTGATAAAACAGGGCTTCGCAGGTGTCTGCCAAAAATCCAGTACGGAACCTTGCAATCGTGCTGTGATCCGGTGCTTTCTGACCAGCAAGCAGCTACATAAAGTTAATATCACGTTTACAAGCGGTTTCAATCTTTCTGCAAGAATAAATATTTTGGGAATAAGCATAGGTCAGGATCTTGAACATGGTCTTTGGGTCCACTGCCGGATTTCTGCCTTTGGTAGAGTACGCCTGATACAGTAAACTGTAATCTAAATCCTCCAATTCGTGGCTCAGCAGTCGGACAGAATCATCATCAGGAACCAGACCTTCCAAATTTAATGGCAAAACCAGTTGATAAGGCTCGCCGAATTCGGTATAATTTTTATGGTATTTTATGTATTTGGTCATACTTAATTATACCATGGATTGCGGGCTCTTCGGAGTCCGTTTTCTGCTTTTGGACATAAAAATGGAGCTATTGCTCCATAGATGATTACTCATCTATTTTGCAACAGCCCACTTGACTTCTCTTAATTGTGCACATCACCTGAAGCATCTGATTGCAAAATTTCTACAGAATGGATTGCATGAGTAAGATATGCATCCGGTGCAATACAGGATTCAAACTCCCAAACGGTATCGTAAAAGGCCGAAAAAATTCGATTCAAACTAATTTTGTTCGGAATACAGATATTGTAATACGGTGTATTTCTCCTAAAACGCAAATAAGAAAACTCATCTGCAAAAAACAGTGTCGGTCTTGGGATATGCTGGTAATCAGACAGCAAACCATTCGGCAAAATCTTAATCTGAAGCGCATTTGAAATTTCATGCAGATGTTTCATATGCTTAAAAAAATGAAGACGCTGTTCCGGCGAAAGCTGAATTCGATAACCATAGAAATCCAATTTGCCAGTAACTGTAAAATCTGTAAATGCAGAAGCATAAATCAGTGCTCTTATCGGTGTAACAGCAAGTATCTGCGATACCAGAGAATGCATTTTTTGAAGTACAGGTCTGTATGTCTTTCCTATAAAAGAGCCATACTTATCAAGCAGCTCATTATGTAAATCAGTTGGAAGAAAATGTTCTGTAAAATGTCCAAGCAGACAAGAAGAATTCCGGGCAAACAGTGAATGCTCATATTCGTAAGTACGAATCATTTCAGGAATAGATGTCCGTCGAATAAGCAATGTTTCTTTGCTGCAAAGTAATTTTAATTTGTAATAAAGTTCCGTTGAAAGAGACGAATCTTCAATTGTTGTAACAGCAAGACAATGGTTCTGATCAACTAACATACCTGAAAGCGAATAAATATCTTTAATCGCAAAAACCATTTTTTTCTGTGCCTGTGTTCCGCAATAAAGATTAAAATCAATATTCGAAAGATTTGAAAGCAAATTCATCAGGAAACAAGCCGTATAAACCGGATTATCTGAAGACGATTCCAAATCAATCATTAAAGAAAAATGAACTCCTGGAAGCACAAGTCCTATGTCATTGTGCATGCTGTTAAATTCAGCAATTAAAAGCTGATAATTCGTGTCTACATTCAGAATATCTACCATAGCATAAATATTTAGCGACTGTACTTTACGGAGTGATGGATGTTTCATTTTAAAGATAAACTGATCCAGTGTAAGTTCCGGATAATATGAAATTTTAGTAGCCACTTTAGAACCAGTTGTTACCTGAAGTTCTTTTACATATGTATATTCAGATTCGAGATGATCGTAAATCGCTTTCTGAAGATTCGAAACGTCAGAAATTTGATATTCTTCTAAAAAAGTGTCCCGGTTATCATCAGTCAGAGCCTCAACAATACACTGGCTGATATTCTGCAAAATAATTTCGTGATTTTTTTCTGTTGGAAGTGATTTTCCACTAATCCATTTGCTTATATAAGATTCATCATACTGCACAGCTTTGGCAAGTACATAATTTTTTAAATTGGCCATAGATGTCAGATGCTCTAACAGAACACTGAATCTGTTTTTTTCTTTCATAATAATCAAAAGCCCCTCTCTTCTATTATAATTTTAGTGTACTGCATACAAAATAAGAAAACAAGAACATTTATACAAAAAATTTCCTATTGAATGAAATCCTGAAAAAAATGAATTAGTTGATTTGTTTGATTCAATATGCCAAATTCACCACTTCTATTGAAAAGGAAAAATATCCATGATAGAATACGAATCGTCATTATAAAACAAATAAATAATCGGAAAAGGAAGTAAATAATTATGGAAAATACAGGAGCAACATTAACTGGAAAAGCGAGCGTTGATAAACCATGGTTACAGTTTTATCCAGAAGCACTGCGCAACGTTGAAGTGCCAACAATAACTGTTGAAACGTTTTTAAGAGCAAAAAATCCAGACGAAAATAAAATTGCATTTGAATATTACGGAAACAAAATTACATGGAAAGAATTCTGGGGAGAAGTTGATAAAGCAGCAAAATCTTTAAAGATACTTGGATTTGGTGAAGGAAACAGAATTCCTGTATTTCTGCAAAGTGTTCCGGCACATTTTATCCTTCTGATCGCAGCAGAAAGAATCGGAGCTGCAATTATCTGCAGAGATGACATTCCAGAAGAATTATGTTTTGCAATCAGAAAATCAAAATCAGAGACAGCATTTGTCATGGATTATACATCAAAGTCAGATGAAGATCTGTTCCGTGCAACGACACCAATGAAGCGTGTAATTAAGGTTTCTCCATATGATTATGCAGATAGAAAATCTGTCCCGGACTATGTTGAAAAAGAAATTGCATCCAGATATACCGGTGCGATAGAGACAACAGAAGGAGATCTTACATGGGACGAGTTCCTGGCACTTGGGAAAGATTATACAGAAGACTATATGGCACAAGAAGATGTGAACAGACCAGTATTTGGCGCATATACAAGCGGATCCACAGGAATCTCTAAATTAGTTATTCATTCTTCTTCTAATATAGTAGCAACTGCATTCCAGATGTCCATCTTTATTCCGCCGTCAGATGTACCGGAAAAATGGTGGCTGCCAATCTTACCACCTGCACTGATTGCAGTAACTGTATCAATGGCAATCTTCCCATTGTCAGCAGGACTGATTATGGTACTTGATCCATTCTGTCCGCTGGAAGATATTGATATCGCATTTATGGAGCAGAAGCCAAACTTCTGGGCACTGATTCCAATGTTCTGTGAAATGCTTATGAAGAGTGACAGAATTCCGGAAGATTACGATATGTCTCATCTAAGAAGTATCGGAACCGGAGCTGAAGCAATGAACGAAAGGAAAACACAAGAAGTAGAAGCATTCTTCCATAAGCATAATGTTAAAGCAACTTTAAGTGCCGGATATGGTCAGAGTGAAGGATGTTCAAACTTTACACTTCCAAATCCGATGTTCCCGCTGGTAGACGGATGCGTTGGAATGCCAATGCCGGCAACAACTATGGCAGTATTCTCAGAGGATCTGGAAGAACTGAATTATGGAGAAATCGGAGAATTATGTATGACGGGTCCTGCTATGATGCTCCACTATGCGGGATGGAGAGGTGATGAACTTACTGAAAGAACACTGATCAATCATCCAGATGGGAACTGCTGGTTACATACGGGAGATAAAGCTTACATCAATGAACACGGAATTGTATACATTCTTGGACGTGGAACAACAAAGCGTTTCGGTGGCGGAGAACTTTACATGATGAGAATGGAGACAAAAGCAGTACGTGTAGCTGGTGTAGAAGATGGATTCTTCTGCTTTGTACCAGATCAGGATCATGAAGGATATTTCCTTCCATATTTCTTTGTAATCCTTGATGAAACAAAGAGTCTGGATGAAGTAAAAGCAGGTCTTGCAGATGCACTTGAAGAATATGAATATCCGGTAGACATCCGCGTAATCAAGGAAAGACCGTATTTCCACTTCAAGACAAACAGAAAAGAACTCACAGCAGCAATTCTTGAGGAACTGAACTAAAAAAGACTCCTCTGTCGCATCAATATGTAAATTCTATATAAATAAGTAAGAAAAAACCTGATGATTCCCCGTATTTTAACAAATCATAAGATACGGGGGAATTTCTTTATTACGTTTATACATGTCAGAAACCTGAAAACCAGACTTTTCGATGTGTTTTTGTGCTAAAAAACGTCAGTATGTCTTGAACAAAACAGTTAGCAGTGATATATTAAAGTAAATACCTAATTACTATATTATATGCAAAAATATATGCAAAATACGAATTACAGTAGCATATAATAGAGGGTGGAGTATAAATAAAATACAATGGAAATGAGGTGGGGGCAAACAAAAAACATAATATGAATTATCTAATACAAACACGAAAGGAAGTGTAGACATTATGAAAAAGAGAAGTAAAATGCTTTTGAGTTTATTCCTCTCTGCTATGATGGTATTCAGTGTAGTGCCTTCAACAGTTCTTGCAGAGACTGCACCTGAAGAAACACCAGCAGTGCAGGAAAATCCTACAGAAGCCGTGCAGGATAACACCAATACAAATGAGGCAGAAGATCCAGCAACAGAAGATTCTGTGACAGAAGATGATGCAACAGAAGCAACTACTGATTCTTCAAACACAGATAATGATGCTGTGGCCCAGACAGATACTGATGAAAATAAAGTAACTATTTCAGGTATTACAATACAGACACCAGTCATCCAGTTCGAGGGTGCCAATGCAGCTGTAGCAGAAGCACTTACAAAAGATATAAAGATTGATGAAAGCGATCCGGCAATCCAGAGCCTGCGTGAAGCATTGGGGGATCTCGAAATGGTTGGCGGAGAAGCCGGCACAGAATCCAATGAATCTAATATCAGCACAGCAGACCTGTATGAAGCAGATGAACAGGCTGAAACCAAGAAGCTGACAGAAGACCAGATTAATACAGTTGTTGGTATGTATCAGCAGTATCTGAATCAGTGGTCAGCCAATGCTAATGTACTCGGTGTTCAGAATCCATTCTTTCTGGATTTCAACGATGATACAGATGGTCTTGGTATCCTTGGTCAGATGCTTGCCTTAGACGGCAAATCTGTTCAGGATATCAGAGATGGCAAGGTGAGCTACGATGACCTGACAGGTATGATCTTTACTTTCACATATGGTGATAAGTTAGGTATTAAGTATTATGGTCCAGATGTAACAAATGCAAGAGATGAAGCTCTTGCTGCAGTTACAGCATCAGGTGCACAGACAAAGGCACAGAAGCTGCTTGTTCTGAATGACTGGTTGGCCCATAACAATACATTTGATATGTCCTACATAATGAACTCTGGTAAGAAATCAGATGATGACAAGCCGATGATTGCAAAGGATCCTCAGAAGCAGAAGCATGAGGATGAAGTTTACGATGAGATCTATAAGGTTTACGAACCACAGATCAAACAGAATTTCCATGATCAGATTTATGCAGGCATTAAGCAGGATTTGCTTGTAAAATTTTATAAAAACGCTATTGCTCAGACTTTGGTGAAGGCTGGACAGTCTGAGGAAGATGCGAATGCATATGTAGAAGCTAATAAAGAAGCTATCGAGAAGGATCCGGAAGCATTTGTGAAAAAAAACCTTCCAGACGCAGCAGAACCATTGAAGCAGGAAGCAGATAAATTTATCAAAAATGCTGAAGAAAAAGGCGTTGAGGTTTCTGAAGGCGTTACGATGACTGTTGAGCAGCTTACTCAGCAGCAGTTAGATAGCGATGATCCGGCATTGGATATGGACGGTGATGGAACGAAGGAAACAAGCTTTAAGCAGGCGATTCCAATCTATGCGAAGCAGGCTGCAACCGGTATGACAACTGGTGTCATTAACTATTGGGAAGGTACTCAGTTTGGTGCATTCGGTATGGGTACATCTGTATGTCTGGGTTACTCCAGAGCTTTTTCATATCTTGTGCAGTGCCTGGATAAAGATATTTATCTTAAAGATCCAAGTAAAGGTTATGACAGCAAGAAAACTGTTACAGCAGATGATGGTACAACTTCAGAAGTATGTGATAACTGGAAGACAGCCAAAGAACTGTACTATGGTTCAGATGGTAAGACACTGGATATCAATGCAGGCTACACAGTTGACCTTGTAAGAATTTCCTTCCAGTCCAACGTTACAATGTATGGCGAAGAACAGGAAGACTTCGGTTCCGACCATTACTGGAATGCAGTCAAGGTGGATGGTCAGTGGTACTATGTAGACCCTTGTTATACAGATGTCTACACAGAAGTTATGAGTCGTGATCGTGTCGAGACAGATGGTGATATGAACCATGTCTTCTTCCTGTTCAGCGATACAGATGCAAGAAAATTGTATCAGGGTAACTTTAGTGTTTTAAGATCACTTTATCAGAATGAAGCAACAGATACAACATATGAAAAAGCATGGATGGCTCGTGCAGCAAGTAATGTTTACTATGCAGATGGTTATGCTTACTATATGTATGATTCGACAGACCTGTTTGACAGAGTAAGCAGCACAAGCATGAATCAGAGCCAGAAGGCTGCAGAGTACAAGATTGTTCGTCATAAACTGACAAATAAGGATACAGGCGATGGCGACAGCGATTATGAAACACTAATCAACTTCACAGACAAGAAAAACGACGATGATGACGATACATTTGTAAGCGTTCTGAACAAAGACGGTAAGATGGAGAAGAATGATCTTCTGACCAAACTGTATGCACAGTTTGTGGATGAACAGAGCATTTACCCATCCATCGGTCTGACAGCAGCACTGTATACAGATGGTAAGATTTACTTCAACGTATCCAACGATATCGTTTCCTACAATCCTGCAGACGGTGCAGTAGCCGTTGTGAAGGAATATAACACAGTATCTGCAAAACGTGATAATACAAAGTTGTTTGGCGGTATGGCGTTTACAACAACAGATGAAAAGAGTGCAGATTTCACTGTCACAAATCATCCAATCGCAGGTCTGACTGTGAAGGGTGACGAACTGGTTGTTTCAATCGGTACAAACTTCGCGTTCATTTCAGGTAAGAGCAAACTGCTTGACCATTCCAGCTACGGTTATGAATTCGAAGAGACAGATTACAATCCGACTTATACAAACTACAAGAAGTATCAGCAGTTCATGGGCAGTCAGAGCAATGATAATGACGAGTTCATGTGGTCTGCAAACTTTGTTGATACAGTTGATTTGAAGACTTTGACAGGTGATTCTCATAACTATAAGACAGTTTCTGTACCTGCAACATGCGGACGCAACGCATTTACAGAAGAACGTTGTTCTGACTGCGGCCTGATTAAAGACGGTACACGTGTTGAAGAAGAAGGTACAGCACACGAGCATCATTACATCAAGTTCCATGAAACATACTATACAAAGACTGATAGCGGTAACTGGAACGAAGCGGACAACTATGTTTGCCCAGAGTGCGGTGCTTGTATTACAGAACCTGTTAAGTCCAAATATGAACAGGCTAATTCTACATACGAGAAAAGAAAAGCTATCTGGGATGAAGCTCAGAAGAACGCAGCAGAAGGACATGCTTACACAGCAACAGATGCTGAGTGGAGCGATGATCACACAAGCGTTACATTCCAGAATCTGAAATGTGAAACTTGTGCAAATCAGATCAATAAACTGGATTGTCTCCTTGAATCAGATGAAAATGCAACAAACAAAGCTAACAGAGATTCTATTGAGAAAGCTCTTGCAGAAAAAGTAACTGCAACGGCTAAACTTGCTGGCCATACAGGTACATGTGAACAGGGCGTGACTATGTACTACAAAGCAGCAGATAAGACAGCTGATGGTGTGAAGTATGTTGTAACAACTACTGAGGCAAAGGAAGCTGGAAAGCATGCATACACAGGTGCATGGACATGGAACGAAGTTAAAGATGACAATGGCAATGTAACTAATTGCACAGCATCTGTAACAGGTGTTAAATGCTCCGTTTGTGATAATGAACCAACAGAAGACCAGATTAAAGTTAATGTTGTTAAGGATACAGAGAATTCCAAAGCAGCAACATGTACAGAAGCTGGTAAAGATGTTTATACAGCAACAGCGACAGTTACAGATGCTGATGGTAAGGAAATCGGTACATTAACAGCAGATCCAAAAGAAGTTGATTTACCGGCACTTGGCCATAAGTATGGTGAACCAACATGGAACTGGACAAAGGGTGAGAACAACACTTACACAGCAACAGCAACATTTACATGTGCAAATGATGAGAAACATGTAGAAACAGTTGATGCAAAAGTAACTGAGAAATCTGATGGCGCAACATGTACAGAGGCAGGTAAGATTACTTACACAGCTACAGTTACATTTGAAGGCAAAGATTACAAAGATACTAAGACAGAAGAAGTAGCAGCTCTCGGTCATGACTACAAAGTCTCAGAAAAAGACGGATGGAAATGGACAGCTGATAAAGAAAAAGGATATACAGCTGTTGCAACATTCGTATGCAGCCGTTGTAAAGATTCTCATGACGAAACTGCAGATGTTGTTAAAGAAGACAAGAACAGTCAGATCATCTACACAGCAACTGCTAAATACACAGATGAAACTGGTAAGGAATTTACAGCTACAGCTACAAAGAGTACAAAAATGTCCGTATCTTACAAAGTTCACCGTCAGGATTATGACTGGGAAGAAGACTGGAAGAAAGACGGACAAACGTCTGGTACAGAAGGACAGTGTAAACGTCTGGAAGCAATCCGGATCAAGTTACCAGATGGTGTTTCTGGATCTATCGAATATCGTACACATATTCAGGACATCGGTTGGGAAAAGAACTGGAGTAAAGACGGAGCAAAATCCGGTACAGAAGGACAGTGTAAACGTCTGGAAGCAATCCAGATCAAACTGACTGGTGAAGTTGAAAAGAATTATGACGTATACTACAGCGTACATGCCGAGAACTTCGGATGGCTCGGATGGGCTAAGAATGGCGAAGAAGCAGGAACAGCTGGTTACGGATACCGTCTTGAAGCAATCAGGATTCAGCTGGTTACCAAAGGGGACAAAGCACCAGAACTTATTGGTACTATCAAAGAAGCTATGAAAGCAAGACTGGTCGGATACCAGACACATGTACAGGACTATGGTACACAGGCATATGTATATGACGGTGCTATGGCAGGTACAGAAGGCGAGTGCAAACGTATGGAATCTATCCGTATGAAACTCCCGTCTTCAGTGAACAGCTCAATCCAGTACAGATCTCACGTTCAGGATATTGGATGGGAGAAGAAATGGGCATCTAACGGATCATTATCCGGAACAGAAGGACAGTGTAAACGTCTGGAAGCAATTCAGATCAAACTGTCTGGTGATGTAGCAGAGAACTATGATGTATACTACAGAGTTCATGTTCAGGATTATGGATGGCTTGCATGGGCTAAGAATGGAGAATCTTCAGGAACAGAAGGATACGCAAAACGTCTCGAGGCAATTGAGGTTCGTCTGGTTCCAAAGGGAACAACTCCAAACCTTCCAGCATCAGCAAATGAAAAAGCCTTCATCAAAAAATAATAACAAAGCTTAACTTGCAAGGGGCTGTCGGGAAATGAACCGCTCCCCGTCAAGTAGACAATTGAAAAAATATAAATTTTTCCTGCCCGTAGAAATTTATCTGCTGGCAGTTTTTATGCAGCTTGCAAGTAATTTTCGTGTTTTTCCATTGGCGTTAAAATTCCAAGATTCCTTTGCAAGCGTTTATTGTTGGTAAGCGTCCAATAAGAGGGTGTATCGAAATTTCTGGCTGTTGCATGTAAACTATTGATTAGAGTTTTGGGAGTTGACTCTAAAAACTCTAAATCTAATCTAAGGAGCAGCCAAAGGCGGTTCAGAAATGGCTCCCGCATAAGTCTGAAAATACTGAAAATCCTTAGAAATGCTGGGAAATCTGACGATTCTATGGTATAATAATCCTATCGAAGCGAAAGGGTTTTCAGGTTATGTCAGCTACGGAACAGGAGTATAAAAATCATATCAAAGAACTGGAACAGCAGGTCCGGCTCCTGAAAGAGCAGGTTGATTTCCTGACCCGTAAACTTTATGGAACAAAATCCGAGAAGACATCTACTCTCGAAATCGAGGGGCAGATGTCTCTTTTTAATGAAATCGAAACCTGTGCAGATCCTGATGCACACGAACCGGAGCTTGTTGAGATAGAGAAGCACCTACGTAAAAGGAAGTACACCGGTCAGCGGGAAGAACTGGTAAAAAATCTCCCTCACAGCAAAGTACTCCATACCATAGATGAAAGGGAACAGATATGCGATAACTGCGGGAGTACGATGGTGAAAGTAGGGGAAGAATTCGTCCGCACGGAAGTACAGTTTATCCCTGCAAAACTCAAGGTGATTGACCATTACCGGGAAACGTATGAATGCAGGTCGTGCCGGAAAAACGGAACTCCTTATATGGAGAAGGCTCCGGTGCCATATCCTCCCGTCCTGCATTCTCTGGCATCTGCATCTACCATCACCTGGCTCATCCACCAGAAGTTTGAATTAAGCATCCCGCTGTACAGACAGGAAAAAGAATGGGAGGCTTTGGGATTACGTTTAAGCAGAGCGACTATGTCAAACTGGCTTCTGGTTGTCTATCGGGACTGGCTTGTACACATCGTCCACCGTCTGAAGCTGGAACTTCTGAAACAGAGATACCTTCATATCGATGAAACACATGTACAGGTGCTGAAAGAACCGGGACGAAGCGGGAAATATCCGGAAGCGTTTCTGAGGGAATATGAAGGTTATATCCATACAGACGCTTACTCCGGATACAATGCAGTTTCAGGAGTAAAAAGATGTCTTTGCTATACGCATCTGCGCCGGGCTTTCGTGGATGCGCTCCCTCCTGATCAGAAGAAAAAAGAACGTCTTATCCGCGAGAAACCGCTTCTCGAGGCTTTTTGGTCATGGGCAGAAAAAAGTGCCATCGGAGAGCTGCCGAAATCCAAACTTTCAAAAGCTTTTCATTACGCCTTAAATAACCGTGAAGGTTTTTGGAATTATCTGGAAGACGGGAATTGTTCCATCAGTAATTCGCTTGCGGAAAACTGTATCCGTCACTTTGTGATCGGCAGAAAGAACTGGCTGTTCTCCGGCAGTCCGAAAGGGGCGGAAGCCAGTGCAGGAATCTATACACTGTTTTATTTGACGCTTACGGCCAAAGCATGATCAAATTGAGATATTGGGTTTTAGGGTGTAACCCTAATGCGCACGACATAGGAGAGCGGATTTTTTGCATAAAGACCATGTCACTTTATGCGTATCCTGTTATATTTCTTTATTCCCATTGGTATGAAGGCTCGGACAATTGATTTTTAATCCTTTTTTGTAATTAGCATTTTCAAACCCCAAGTAATAGTTAGAGGGCATAGGAAAAGGAGTGTGATGGGAATTGAAAGAAAGATTAAGAAGCCTTCAAAAGTACATTTAGGTGTATCGATGCGTAGGGATAGATAAGGTACTTAAGACTATTCCGTGTAGATTTGCTTATTCGGTAGCAAATGAGCATGTGGATGAAAAGAAGTTTCATGAGAAAGTGTTGTATCGCATGCGACACAACAAATATGACTCATTGAGAAAAAGCTATAACAAGGTAATCAAGAATAAAGTAAATGATGTCAAACAGGGATTGTATCAGACCATCTATTTGACGTTAACAATTATGGCTGAAGATGTGGCTGATGCAAAAGCTCATTTAGTTCTATGGAGAGTGCCATAAGAAGTGCTTTTGTGGGGATTGGTGTTAATGGTATTCCGGTAATAATTAATATAAACATAATCGGTTGTTGATGCAGCTCTCTGTAAAGTTGCAATTAAGCGGCTAACAGTATTATGGTTCCGGCGGCTGTTGTTAAAATTGTTTGCAACCAGATAAGCGGATTGTGATTCCCCATATTGTTCGGACTTTTGAAGAGGTGTTGTCGATGGAATCTTAAAACACATCCTAATCCGGCTGGATTATTGTAGCTCTACAAAATAAGTATAAGAACAGAAATAGATTATAAAAGGTCTGTTGGGCAGTATAGCCTAATGAAGCCTACAGAAAAAGGTTGCGTGAAGCCACATAAAAATGTATAATTAAAAGTAATGAATTTCATATTAAATGATATTGGAGGTACTCATGTCACAGTCGGTTACGATAAAGAGTAATAAATATGGAATCAATTTAGTTTTAGATGCGGATATGTCATTTGCTGATTTGATAAAGGCAGTTGTAGAGAAGTTTAAGGCATCCGCCAATTTTTTTAAAAACGCAAAGCTTGCTATTTCATTTGAGGGAAGGCATCTTTCAGATGAAGAGCAGCAGCAGATAATTGCAGCTATTGAGGAAAATACCACAATTGAGATTTTGTGCATTGTGGAGAGTGGTACCGAGCAGGAAGCCATTATGAAGGAGCAGGTTGAGGCATTTAATGAAGCAGTGCAGAAGCAGTGCGAGAATGTTGCAACAGTCAGTGTTCCGGAGCAGTTTTACCGTGGTACGCTCAGATCAGGCCAGGTGATTACCAGCGAGTCTTCGGTCACAATCATAGGTGATGTCAATCCGGGAGCCAAAATTATAGCTCAGGGCAATATCGTTATTCTTGGTGCATTAAAGGGCAATGTCCACGCCGGATGTACAGGTGACAGGAGCTGTTTTGTATTTGCACTTGACATGCAGCCGATTCAGATTCAGATTGGTGATTTGATTGCGAAGAGTCCGGACGAGCCTCAGCCAAAGCACAGGGTAAGGCGCAAGGAAAAGCCGGTGCAGGAGCAGGCACAGATAGCCATCGCAAAGGATGGATATATTTACATCGAACCAATTACTAAAAATATTTTAAATAGCATTTAGGAACGTAGGAGGAAGAAAGTTCATGAGCGAAGTAATCGTTATCACATCAGGAAAGGGTGGTGTGGGCAAGACCACAACCACAGCAAATATCGGTACAGGTCTTGCACAGTTAAATAAAAAGGTTGTTATGATTGATACTGACATCGGACTGCGTAACCTGGATGTTGTTATGGGACTTGAGAATCGTATTGTATACAATCTCGTAGACGTCGTTGAGGGCAAATGCCGTATACGTCAGGCCCTTATCAAGGATAAGAAATATCCTGATCTGTGTCTGCTTCCATCAGCTCAGACAAGGGACAAGGATGCTGTTACACCGGAGCAGATGGTTGAGCTTATCAATGAGCTTCGTGAGGAGTTTGACTATATTCTGCTTGACTGCCCGGCAGGTATCGAGCAGGGCTTCAAGAATGCCGTTGCAGGAGCTGACCGTGCACTCGTTGTCACTACACCTGAGGTATCAGCAATCCGTGACGCTGACCGTATTGTTGGCCTTCTCGAGGCAAATGAGATGAAGCGCATTGATCTGATTGTCAACCGTCTGCGTGTCGATATGGTTAAGCGCGGTGATATGATGAATGTGGATGATGTAACAGAGATCCTTGCAGTCAACTTAATCGGTGCAGTACCGGATGATGAGCAGATTGTTATTTCTACAAACCGTGGTGAGCCGTTAGTTGGCTCAGACAGCCTTGCAGGAAAGGCATATATGAATATCTGCCACCGTATCATGGGCGAGGAGGTTCCTTTCCTTGATTTAAACCAGAAGCATGGTGTCTTTGAAAAGCTAAAGGATATGTTTAAGAAAAATTAAAGGGGGATACGTACCATGGGTATAATGGATTTATTTAAAAAGAAATCTTCTGGTAATGTTGCAAAGGATCGCCTCAAGCTGGTACTGGTTTCTGACCGTGCAAACTGCTCATCGGAGATGATGGAGATGATGAAAAGGGATATCATTGAGGTTATTTCCCGCTATATGGATATTGATGCGGAAGCTCTTGACGTGAAAATCACAGAGACAGAGTCTGATTCTAACAACGGAATGGTTCCGGCACTCGTTGCCAATATTCCTATCCGTGACATGAAGCATCGTCCGGATCCAAGATAGAGTAAATAAAATAATAGGATACGATAAGATATGAGGGTCAAAAGGTATTTTGGCCCTTTAATTATTATATTGAATAAAAAGACTTGATTTGATATTAGAGTGTGATATACTTTAATACGTTACAAATAAATAAATTTTAGCAGAGTAGACACATGTGCGTTAAGTGCCGGATGAACAGGGAGTTGTCACCCGGACGAAAAGAAAATCTTGCGGTACATGAGTCGCATCCCGCTGCATCCGAAGATATTAATTATCTCCTGTTGTAGTTCGGTGAGGTCTGCAAAGGAGGTAATTTTTTAATGAAAAAATTCGTTACTTTGTTCACCGATTCTGCCCGAGAGCTTAAATCGGTCAGAACCATCACAACTATGGCTATGCTTGCTGCAGTTGCCGTTATCCTTGGATATTTCTCCATCGAATATGGACAGCTTATCCGTATCGGTTTTTCCAGTATTCCAAATGGTATCGTTGATTACCTGTTTGGACCGGTTGCCGGAGCTGTTTTCCACGGAGCGCTTGACATCATCAAGTATCTGATGAAGCCTACAGGACCATTTTGTCCACAGCTTACACTTGTTGTAATGCTTGCAGGTGTTTTATATGGATGTTTCTTTTATAAGAAAAAGCTTACCATATGGAGAGTGCTTGCTGCGAAGTTTGTAGTAATGCTCATCTGCAATGTCATTCTCAATACTCTGTGTCTGCAGGTACTGTATGGACAGGCATTGATGGCAATCCTTCCAATGCGTGCACTGAAGAACCTTATTATGTGGCCGATAGATTCAATTGTCTTTTTCGGCATTGCAAAGGCACTGGAGCAGATTGGATTGTTCCGTACCTTCCGTAAACAGGAGCTTATAAAGAATGCATAGCAACAGGTCAATGGACCGGGTACTCAAATGAGAGTACCCGGATTTTTTATTTAATGGAAAGAAATACGTATAATGTGGTATGTGTATCATGTTCTTTATAATATATAAATGATGAAAAGGAACATAGCAACAGAATAATGCACAGACAATATAATGCACAAAATATTACAATAAAATAATATTTTAAGTGTTAAATGACAGTTTTTATTTATAATTTTAAGCATAAGTGCCTTTAAACTGACAATTGTGAGGTATTTCGCATTTTTAATGAAAATTGTTGACACAATATATTGAACGTGATATTGTTTACTTGTTCAAAATAATACACAAAAGAAAACGAACAAACAATTACATATTAATTATGAATATTTAAGAGCAAAGACGCTAACCGGTGAAGCACTTTGCTCTTTTTTATTTATCAAAATCACAAGGATATTTAAATTAGGAGGCAATATATTATGAAATTAAAAGACACAGGATTAACGGCACAGGACATCAAAGACAAAGTAAAGAAGTATATGATTGAGACATATGAGCGTTTCGATTTCATCGCTGAGACTGCTGAGGGCATGTATCTATATGATGAGAATGGCACACCATACCTTGACTTTTACGCAGGAATTGCCGTAAACAATGCTGGCAGCAGAAACCCTAAGGTTGTTGCAGCAGTCAAGGATCAGGTGGATGACATCATGCATACATTCAACTATCCATACACCATTCCACAGGCACTGCTTGCTGAGAAGGTTTGCAAGACTATCGGAATGGACAAGATTTTCTACCAGAACTCAGGAACTGAGGCAAATGAGGCTATGATTAAGATGGCTCGTAAATATGGTATAGAGAAATATGGTCCAAACAGATATCACATCGTAACTGCTAAGGACGGCTTCCACGGCAGAACCTTCGGTGCTATGTCAGCAACAGGACAGCCTGGAAACGGATGCCAGGTGGGCTTTGGTCCTATGACATACGGATTCTCATATGCTCCTTACAATGACTTAAAGGCTTTCAAGGATGCTTGCACAGAGAACACAATCGCTATTATGATTGAGCCTGTACAGGGCGAGGGCGGTGTTCATCCTGCAACACCTGAATTCATGAAGGGACTTCGCGAGTTCTGTGATGAGAAGGGTATGCTCCTCCTTATCGATGAGGTTCAGACAGGATGGTGCAGAACCGGAGCTGTAATGAGCTACATGAACTACGGCATCAAGCCTGATATCGTTTCTATGGCAAAGGGCCTTGGCGGTGGAATGCCAATCGGTGCTATCTGTGCTACAGAGGAGGTTTCAAAAGCATTCTCAGCCGGTTCACACGGTACAACCTTTGGTGGACACCCTGTATGCTGTGCAGCAGCACTTGCAGAAGTAAACGAGCTGCTTGACAGAGATCTTGCCGGAAACGCAAAGAAGGTTGGTGATTATTTCGCAGCTAAGCTTGAGAAGCTTCCACACGTAAAAGAGGTAAGACATCAGGGACTCCTAGTTGGTGTTGAGTTTGACGATACAATCTCAGGTGTAGATGTAAAGCATGGCTGCTTTGACCACCATATGCTCATCACAGCAATCGGAAGCCATATCATCCGTATGGTTCCACCACTTATCGTAAGCGAGGAAGAGTGCGACAAGGCATTTGATATCATCAAGGAGACAGTTGAGTCACTTTCATAGAAGGCTTGAATTATATTTGAAGCAGGCAACAGAATATATTGCGGCAGATTTTACGAGCCGGATAAAAGGACAAGGGCGTCACGATTAGCTTCGTGCGCCCTTCTTTTAAACAATATCAACATATTATAAAGATGTATATAAGAAAAGCGAGGGGAACGAAATGGCACATCTTGTTATTACAATAGGATGCGAATATGGCGCTAAAGGAAACCAGATTGGCAAAAAGGTTGCTAAAGACCTGGGAATCAAATTTTATGACAGGGATACTGTAGATGAAATTATAAAAGAGGTCGGTATTCCGAAGGACATCATGGAAAAGGTTGAGGAAGGTATCACTATCGCCGGAAAAGGTGCAGAGGGTGATGTCAGAGGCTCTTTCTCCAAATATGCAGACCTCACAGAGCGTGCAATTCACGTCCAGAAAACCATAATCAGAAAATTATCAGACCGTGAGTCATGCGTGATTATCGGTCGTTCAGCAGACTATATACTAAAGGAACACAAACCGATTTTACGTATTTTCATATATTCACCGGATGAAGTGAGGATTGAAAACGTAATGAAGAGCCACAATTTGTCGGAGGATGATGCAAAGCTTTTTATCACTGAAAAGGATAAGCGTTATCATAAGCGTCATATGGCGCTGACAGGAAGCAACCGAGGCGACAGACACAACAGGGATATGCTTATAGACAGCAGCCTGTTAGGAGTGGATGGCACAGCGGAGCTTATTGAGTCTCTGGCAAGAAAAGTGGTAGAGAATGAAAGTAAGACAGAAGCTGGAGGTGACAAGTAATGGAACAGAAAAAATCAGAATTTAACAAAGTCCTGAATGCCTGGGACGTACTTGTAATTGCATTTGGAGCCATGATTGGCTGGGGCTGGGTTGTCTCAACCGGAGGCTGGATTGAAAAGGGCGGAGTGCTCGGTGCCGCAATCGGCTTCGTAATCGGCGGTATCATGATATTTTTCGTGGGAATGACCTACGCGGAGCTGACAGCAGCCATGCCTCAGTGCGGTGGCGAGCATGTATTCAGCTACAAGGCAATGGGTTCGACAGGCTCATTCATATGTACGTGGATGATTATCCTTGGATATGTAAGTGTGGCATGCTTTGAGGCGTGCGCTTTCCCAACAATAATCACATATCTGTGGCCGGGCTTTTTGAAGGGCTACCTGTATACGGTAGCAGGCTTTGATATCTACGCTTCATGGCTAATTGTAGCAATAGTTATCGCATTTTTAATTATGATGATAAACATTATTGGCGCAAAGACAGCAGCAATTTTGCAGACTGTACTCACATGTATTATTGGTGGCGCCGGAATTTTGTTGATAATTGCATCGGTAATCAATGGAACAGTTGATAACCTGGACGGACAGATGTTTGCAAGCAGCTCTGCAGGTCTGAACGTAAAGGCAATTATCGGAGTGGCAGCACTGTCACCATTTTATTTTATCGGATTTGACGTAATACCTCAGGCGGCTGAGGAGATCAATGTTCCGGCAAAGAAAATCGGCTCAATACTTATCTTATCAGTAGTTCTGGCAGTTGTGTTCTATGCACTTGTCATTGTTGCGGTAGGTCTTGTCATGAGCCCGCAGGCAATTGTTGATTCAGAGCAGGCAACAGGACTTGTCACAGCAGATGCAATGGCTGCAGCATTCAACACAAAGATAATGGCAAAGGTTATAATAGTCGGCGGAATGTGCGGTATCGTAACCTCATGGAACTCATTTTTGCTCGGTGGCTCGCGTGCCATGTACTCAATGGCAGAGTCATATATGATTCCGAAGTTTTTTGCAAAGCTTCATCCAAAGCACAAGACACCTATCAATGCACTGATTCTCATCGGATCTCTCACAATGCTTGCACCTTTTGCAGGCAGAAAGATGCTCGTATGGATCAGTGATGCCGGCAACTTTGGCTGCTGCGCGGCATATTGCATGGTTGCTCTTTCATTCATTATTCTTCGCAAGAAGAAGCCGGATATGCCAAGACCTTACAAGGTTCCCGCATACAAGTTCTTTGGAACGATGGCGGTCATCATGTCAGGCTTCATGGTTGCAATGTACTGCATACCGGGAAGCGGCGGATCACTTATCGCCCAGGAGTGGGGCATCGTGCTTGCATGGTGTGCGCTCGGCGTGGTATTCTTCGTCTTCTGTAAAAAGAAATACAAGGAGTCATTTGGTACACTTGTTGAGCTCATCTCAGATGAGGATGCTGCAACACTTATGCCGGATGCAGATGAGGTTGAACTGGATAAGGTTATCGATGCTGCAATAGACAGGGTACTTGCAAAGAAAGCAAGCTAGGAAACAGAAAGGACAGATTATATATGGAAACATTTAATTTCTCGGTGCCACAGGACATCACAGTGGGAAAGGGCAGTCTCTCAAAGCTGCCGGAAATAACCAAAAAGCTTGGAGGTAAGCATGCACTCATCATTTCAGGACCTCATCTTGAGAAGATGGGACTTGTAAAAAAGGCAGCAGATTATCTGGCATCAGTTGACATAAAAGCTGACACTTTTACAGATATAGAGGCAAATCCATCTGTCACAACAGTGGAGAAAGCCACAGCAAAATACCTGGAGTCGGGCGCAGACTTTATCGTGGCATTCGGAGGCGGCTCACCGATGGATGTGGCAAAAGCAGTGGGTGTGGTTGCCAAATATGGCGGAAGCGTCACAGACTATGAGGGAGCACACAAGGTGCCGGGACCAATCGTACCGCTCATTGCGATACCAACCACCGCAGGAACCGGCTCAGAGGTGACAGCATTCTCTGTAATCACAGATCATAGCAGAAACTATAAGCTCACAGTATTCAGCTACGAGATATTGCCAAAATATGCAATACTTGATGCAGAGCTCATCACAACAGCACCGGCAAGCGTAGCGGCAGCATGCGGAATTGATGCATTTATCCATGCAGAGGAGGCGTATGTATCCACAGCAGCTTCGCCATTTTCTGATGCACTGGCAGAAAAAGCGATGGCACTTATCGGAAAAAATATCCGCAGATTTGTAGCAAACAGAAACGATATCGAGGCTGCTGAAGCCATGATGACAGGCTCGCTTTTTGCAGGAATAGCATTCTCATTTGCAAGGCTTGGAAATGTACATGCAATGAGTCATCCGGTCAGCGCATTTTTCGATGTGCCTCATGGAGTGGCAAATGCAGTGTTGCTTCCTGTAATCGCAGAGTACAATGCACTTGCAGACCATGGCAAGTATCTGACCATCTACAATGATATAAGCCCGATTCCTGCATATGCGGACGAATTTGAGCCGATGATGCTGGTAGATGCAATCAGGGAGCTTTGTACTGACATCGGAATCCCGGAGAATTTGACCATCGCAATCAACAATGCCAGCAAAAACGGAACAGTCACAAAGGAAGAGATAGAAAGCAAGATAGAGCCGATGGCTGTCGATGCCATGAAGAGCGGCAACATTGCTGTCAATCCAAGGGCTTCACGCCAGTGCGATATCGAGATGCTGTATCGCAGGGCACTGTAAAACTTATAAAATACAAAACATGTAAGGTAACTATTCCGAATAGTTACCTTATATGATTATAAACAGTATAGTTAGAAAATTAAATGCAAAAACGGAGATATGAGTATGGATTATCTGTCACACAATGTATCTGAAAATTTAAAAAGAATACGCCAGTCAAAGGGTATGAGCTTAGATCAGGTAGCGGAGCAGACCGGTGTGAGTAAAAGCATGCTTGCTCAGATAGAAAAGGGCACAGCGAATCCATCTATCGGAGTGCTTGGTAAAATCACAAGCGGTCTGCGAATTGAGTTTCAAAGACTTATAGATCCGCCGAGAGTGGACTATGCGCTCATATCTCCGGATGATCTGGTCCCGACAAAGGAGCTTTTGGGACAGTACAGGGTATGGACCTGCTTCCCATACGAGGACTCAAGGGAGGTAGAGGTATACCGTATCGACGTGGAGCCGGGCGGCGTGTATACAAGCGGTGGGCACGGCGAGAAAACACGCGAGTATCTTACAGTCACAGACGGTGTGCTGACGGTCGAGTGTCACGACCATGTGCAGGAAATCCATAGGGGACAGGTGTATAAGTTTGAGACCGATCAGCCTCATTTGTATCGCAATGATGGTGATAGGGTGGCAAGCTGCATGTGCTTCTTTTTGGATTATACTAATATTCGGTGAGATTTTCATTGGTTATCCTATTGCATATATAGGTTTACCGATATATAATGATGTACGTTGAGAAACAAATTGTTTTAAAAAGAACATCCCAGGAGAACACCATGCAAACATTAAAGAAATTCATCAAATACTACAAACCCTACAAAGCAGTCTTTTTCATAGACCTGTTTTGCGCAACAATAATCAGTGCCATAGATCTGGCGTTTCCGCAGCTGCTTCGCACGCTGACTAAAACCCTTTTTGCAGGAGCACCGGGAAAAATCGTTTCTGCGCTGATTCCTATTACAATAGGCCTTTTGGTGGCATATATCATACAGACTGCGTGCAGGTATTATGTGACATATGCGGGGCACATGATGGGAGCGAGGATGGAGCGCGACATGAGAAAGGAGCTTTTCGACCAATATGAAAAGCTTTCTTTTTCGTATTATGATCAGAATAATTCCGGACAGATGATGAGCAAGCTCGTATCCGATTTGTTTGATATATCGGAGCTTGCGCATCACGGACCGGAGAATCTTTTTATATCGCTTATAAAGATAATCGGTTCGTTCATTTTTCTGTTTATGATAAACCGTATGCTTGCGGTTCCTATGCTTATTCTTGTGGTGCTTATGCTTGTATTTTCATATGGACAGAATAAGAAAATGCAGGAAACCTTTATGGATAACAGGCGAAAAATCGGTGATATTAATTCGAGTCTTCAGGATACTCTGGCGGGCATAAGGGTGGTGCAGTCATTTGCCAATGAGCGCATCGAGCAGGAAAAATTTAACAGAAGTAATGAAAATTTCCTGATTTCAAAGGATGCAAATTACAGATGTATGGGAAGCTTTATGAGCGGAAATGCATTTTTCCAGGGGATGATGTATCTTGTTACGTTGGTATTTGGTGGTTTTTTGATAGCGCATGGAAGGATGGAGGCATCCGACCTTGCTATGTATGCACTGTATATAGGCATCTTTATCAGTCCTATCCAGATACTTGTAGAGCTGACTGAGATGATGCAGAAGGGGCTTTCGGGCTTTAGAAGATTCTTAGAGGTGGTGGAAACTGAGCCGGATATAGTTGATGCTGCTGATGCAAAACCGCTTAAAAATGTAAAGGGAAATGTCTGTTACGAGGATGTTTCGTTCCACTATAGCGATGATGATACACCGGTGCTTTCGCATGTATCCTTTGAGATACCGGCAGGAAAATCAATTGCGCTTGTTGGACCGTCAGGAAGCGGAAAGACGACAATATGCTCACTGCTTCCGCGGTTTTATGACGTGACGGAGGGCAGGGTCACAATAGATGGAAATGATGTGAGAAAGCTCACGCTTGAGAGCCTTCGCTCGCAGATTGGACTGGTTTCGCAGGATGTTTATCTGTTTGGCGGAAGTATAAAGGACAATATTGCCTATGGAAAACCGGAGGCGACGATGGAAGAGATTGTAGATGCGGCAAAAAAGGCGAATATACACGATTTTATCATGGAACTGCCGGATAAATATGATACGTTTGTCGGAGAGAGAGGCACCAGATTGTCAGGAGGGCAGAAGCAGAGGATTTCCATTGCGAGGGTGTTCCTTAAAAATCCGCCTGTGCTAATACTTGATGAGGCAACCAGTGCCCTTGACAATGAGAGCGAGCGCTTTATCCAGAAAAGTCTTGAGGAGCTGGCAAAGGACAGAACGACTATCACAATTGCCCACAGACTTTCGACAATCAGAAATGCGGACGAAATTCTCGTGGTAGCTGATTGTGGCATTGCTGAAAGAGGCACACATGAGGAGCTTTTGGCACAGGACGGAATATATGCGCGCTATTATGATATGAGCAGGTAGGATTAAGGAAATTTCCACTGATTAATCATAAATGAGGGGCAAAATACCTTTTGACCCTTTAATCATTTTATTATAGCTGCATAAACTAACTATATAGGAGCAGACACTATGCAGGCAATGTTCATAGACGTAGACGGCACTTTAAGCAGTCCGTGCTACAAGGTAAACGGAAAATTTCAGATAGGAATGTCAGATGTGCAGTGGGCAGACTACTGCAGTAAGCATGGTGAGGATACATATGAGTGGTGCCGTCCTGTGATGCAGGTAAAGGAGTATGCCATGAAGGCAAAGGAAAAAGGCACGAAGCTGTATGTGCTTACCACATCAGGCACAAAAATCGAGACAGCTGCAAAGCGCAGATTTTTAGACAGATACTATGCAGGTATGTTTGATGACATCTATGCGGTGGAGCATGATGATGACAAGGTCAGGTTCATTCTTAAAAAAGCTGCAGAGCTTGGGATTGAACCGTCGGACTGTGAGCTTGTGGAGGATACATACCGCATACTTTTGCAGACAGTGACAGAGGGAATTAAATCCACTCACATCACAACGATTCTCACGGGCGGATGTGAACGGTAACCAAAAATTTTCCACGGTCTATAAAGAAATAAAAAAAACGTCCGATAAAGATGACAGTCACAAGGCTGATTGATGAGCTCGCAGGTTACGCTAAGATAGAGGCTGAGGATGATTACAAGGTGCACTTATGTCGAAAGTTGCGACCGAAACCAATTGAATGAGAGTTCTATCAAGGCTATAATTGAACCAGTACAGCGATATAACTTTTTTCGCAGTGCTGGTTCTTTTCGATGTGCCAAAAGCGTATAGCGAATAAAATATAATTTCAGACAGGAGGACTT
>ULSK01011947.1_pt1 | contig 24774 bp, 21 predicted proteins | sample 1956311 | NCBI WGS metagenome assembly ULSK01 (sample SAMEA4835706, study PRJEB28245) | human gut metagenome | biome: gut microbiome; material: fecal sample | place: Denmark | collected 2008 | reverse complement strand
GCCGTGGCGGTGTGGCAGGGTCAGCCAATTTTGAGGACATACTATACCATCGCATAGAAAGAAGTTGTCCCAACACTTCCAAACATGGTTTTTGCAAAGAAGTGGACACACAATTCTATCTGTCTGCTTTTTCTCCGATATTGTTTATTGGCGCTGACGAACCTGCTGTCTGGTTTCAAGATTGTTGGTAATATAACCTCTTTCTCGTAGGCCGTTAACAACCTCTGAATAAATATCGTGCCCTTTAGGGTCTTTGATTGTTATAATCAGCACAAATTCCTGTGCGGGCACAACTAATCCATTCCTTGGAGTCATATCAATACGGATTTTCCAACTCTCACCAGCATTGATGCCTCTATCGCTGATTTTCCTGTAATAAGATTTAATTGGACTCCATTTAAATCCATTCTCTACACGAGACTGTTCAAATTTTTCATCCCATGTTGTTTCTAATGGTACACAGCCCTTAAATTCTAGTTTTCCGGATTTCGAAATATGGTACATGCCAAAACTTGCATCTATGTTTGTCCTGCAATACTCCCTACCATAGCGATCATCTAACACGGGATTGTATGCTAATGTCATCCCGATTTCGCCAAAACATTTGCCATCGTGAATAAGTGATTTAGGATAGGGAAAATTGAACATCTCCAAATGAGTGCCCTGTGCAATTTTCTGACGAAAGACTAATGTAATCTCATCTTGGCTGCATTGTAAAATATCTTGCACATCAACCGCGGGCATCCCGAAGCCATAATACTTGATATTATTAGGGTTTTGCTCAAGACTATCTCTAAAATTCATTCTTGCGGAATGAATTATCATTGCCTTGGCAAGAAGCACATCTCTTTCCACCATCGCATCATATACAGAAGCAAATTTTTGAACAACACGAGGAGTTGAATAACTAGTTCCAATTCCCTCTATTATATTCCCGTAATTATCTAATCCTTTCATCCCTATCCCCAACGAGCCGAGGTGTCTGGATATGTTCCCCCCGTAGTCCACTACATCAGGTTTAACGATATAGTTTGCACCAGGTCATCTGCGACTAAAAGGCGCAGGTTCATCTCTTTTCACAATAGAATCATCTGAATCATATAGGGCAATTGCACCTACTGTAATAGCACGCACAGAATCGGCCGGTGAAATAATGCGGTCACGATCACCCATATCGTCTTGTGGTGGCCATTCTCTAAATGGCGGCTGATTTAGATTTCCGCTTGAAACGAACAATTGAACTTGGTATTTATCTTGGATATAGTCCAAAAATATTCCCAAATCTGACATAGAGCCGTTGCAAACTTTGCTTTCGACCCCTAATGATAGATTCCATATTTTTGTAGACACTGAATACTTCTCCATCACCTCTTCAATTATTTCCATGAGATTTTCTTCCCCGATTGTATCCGTGGGGCCAAGCGTCGGATTACTATTGGGAATTGCTATTATATCAATAAACTGAAATCGCTGTGTGGCAGGTGCAGCAATACCATTTAATTTATTTCCATATTGGATTGTTGAGGCAATAAATGTCGCATGGCTATGATTTTGATATTCCTTTGCTACATATGTTTCTCTATTTTTAATATATGGACTAAGAAATGGATTGTCATCGCTTATGCCGCCATCAATAATACCGATGTTAACATCGCCTATAGGAAGGTCGGTATCTAGCAACGCCTTTAAATCACTATTTGTGAATTCAGATAAAGGAAGCGAGTACTCTTGAAAAAAATCCACAGTTTTGACTCCATTGATAGCTGCAATTTTTTCTACATCTTCAATGGATTCAACTTGAACCTTAATATATTTAATCTTATTGCCATATGTGATGAGTTCATGTTTTTCAGAAAAGCCCAATACGGCCAGCTTTTCCATAATATATCCCATAATTTGAACGTTATCGAACTCATCATCAAAGTCAAAAAGCTTCACTTTGATTTTTCCTTTGATTGAATCAAACATTCCTTGTGATGAGATTTCAAATAACCCCAAGGCTATCTTTTCTTGTGGCCGAATTGGCTGTATATCCGAAACTGCGGTCAAATTTGCTCGGAACTTCTGTGAAGGAGGATTTTTTACCAGGTCAATGGTGTCTTGAATAGTTTTCTTTGTAACCTTGATATAAACCTCATCCAAATCTTCACTCCCAATTATATGGCAGCATCGACAAAGATCATTTGGCTTGTGGGATTTTGCAATAGCTTCTGGCTTAACTGTGATTTTGCCGACTGCTGGAATTAAATCGCTTTCTTGGAAAACATCTTCATAGAAAGTCAAAATATCATCGAATTTCTCGACAATTTCTTCTTGCAACGCAGGGGTGACCTCGCCAAAAAACTTTGTCGTACCGCCTCCCTTGTTGGGCTGCGTATCGGCAGCTTTCTGTAAAACCAGCTTGATAGGAAGATTTTTCTCGCTCACGACTCATCAACCTCCTTTATTAATTTTTGTATCGTCGTTTTTGAGCTCCCCAAAATTTCTGCAATATTCTGCAAGCTGAAGATTTTGCTATCACAGCTACGCAAAAACCTTGCTTTTATTCTTAGAATTTCTTTCGCATTACTGATATTTTGGGGAAGGATGTTTTTGAATATGAATAGTTCCTCATAGACATTGAGTCTTGAGAAGTCTCTTTCGTGAATTATTGCGTTTATGAATGCTTTCTTCACAATTTCTTCAATGTCAGCACCGCTTAACCCCTGAAAAGCAACCGCTATCTCTTTCTTTTCCTTTGTAGAAAGGACGTCAGATTTGTTTGTGAACAAATCAATCATTTTTATAATGGCATCTTCGTCCGGTAGTTCTATTTCTAGTTTATAATCGAATCTCCGCCAAACAGCAGGATCTAAGAGTTGTTCATGATTTGTAGCCGCTAATAACAGGCTATCACCGCTCATAGCATCCACATTTTGCAGTAAGCTGTTTACCACACGTTTAAGCTCTCCTAACTCATTGCCATCGTCCCTTGCTTTCGCAATAGCATCAAACTCATCTAGGAATAACACACAAGGGGTCTTTTGGGCATATTCAAAAAGTGATCGAATATTTTTTGCTGTTGTCCCCAAATAGGATGATATAAGGCTATCTAGGCGTGCTACTATTAATGGCAAGTTAAGTTCCTTTGCCACTAAATAGGCACACTTAGTTTTTCCACATCCCGGAGGGCCGTACAATAATAATGTATTTGAAACACCAATTCCAAGCGAGTTTAGTTTGTCGGCATTTCTATAGCTCAATATGAAAGAGTTAAGTTTATCTGCATTGCTTTTTGATAGAATAACATCGACATTATTTTCGCTCGGGTAAACTACATCAGCAAGAGCAGTGCGTGATTCGCTATCAACAGGGACTATTGAATCATTTGGAACTCCCATTGCGGTCAATGTTGCTTCACTTTGTGCCGCAAGCATTTTTCTAAACTTGCTAGCCGCACGTATTTCGTTATCTTCCTCAAGCTTAGAGATAAACTGCTTTGTGTAATTTATAACTTTAAGTTGATCGTGCTTCAGTGCACCCTCAACAATTTTACCTATTTCTATGGAATATTTCATTTCTACCACCTCCGTTCATATTATACTCTAGCTATATCTATGTGTAAAGAACGATTTTGTAAATTTTCAATTATTTTCGCATTTTTCCGGAACGATGTGCAAGTTGTAAGGAACGCATCCTCGACTTTAAGGGACGATGTTGGATTGACCTATAATAAATTGCTTAACGAGGCATGAACCTCAATCCCATTTTTTAATTGAACAGTTAGTTTATTATTCACTTCTACCGTCACGCTCTCAACTACCTGACGGATTAGCGCTTCATCCCATTCAGTTATAGCTGATGGTGTTGTTTCTGCTGCTTGCCTGCATTGCTCTATATGAGTTGCGGCTTTGCCGCTCTCGGCTAACATCCGTTGTATCTCGCCACGCTCGGCTTTCAAAGCCGTTTGCTTCTGCATGATTTCTCGGAACCTATCGCTATACGCTGCCTGATCACCGCTTTCGGATGCTTCGGCAAGCACTTTGCTGAATTCAGTGTTTAGCTGTTCGAGCTGGTTATCTATCTCGGACAGACTGAGCTGCTGCCCTGCGACCGGGGCAAGCTCTTTTTCCATTGCACTCTTGAGATTATAGATGATGTTGTCTTTATCCTTAACTGCACTGTTTATTGCGTCAAGTATGGCTCTGTGCAGCGGCTCTTCATCCAGCGTCGGCGAGTCGTGGCAGTATTTATTTCCGTAGTCTACCCTGCTGACGCAGCGCCAGACGATGCGCTTGCTGCCGTCGCGGTTGCGCCATGTGCAGCGCTGATACCGTGTGCCGCACTCGCCGCAATACAATCTATCCGATAGCGCATATTTACTGCTGTACCTGCTCCGGCCGGTCGGGGCATTTTTCTTTGATGGACTCTTTCCTGCACTACGACGTGCAAGCTCTGCTTGAGCAGCATCAAAGGTCTCTCGGCTTATTATCCCCTCATGATGATTCTGCACCAGATACATTGGGAGCTGCCCGGTGTTCTTCTTGACTTTCTTGTTAATACAATCATCTATGTATGTTTTCTGGAGCAGTACATCGCCGCAGTATTTCTCATTTGTGAGTATACTGTCTATGGCGCTCCGCGCCCATTTTGGCTCACCGTTTATGTTCGGAACAGAGTTTGCATTCAGATATTCCTGTATTCCGCGAACCGGCGTGCCGCTTAGAAACAGGTCGTATATCTTGCGAACGACTTCCGCCTGATTCGGTATTATCTCAGGCTTTCCGTCATCGCCCTTGCGATAGCCGTACAGATATTTGTACTGTATGGTGGCTTTGCCCTCTTTCATAGCCTGTCGGATACCCCAGCGGACATTGGCGGAGATAGATTCACTTTCGGACTGAGCGAATGCGCCGAGCATGGTTATGAGTATTTCGCTGTCAATTTCGAGGGTGTTCATATTCTCCTTCTCGAAGATGACCGCTATACCAAGCTCTTTCAGCGCGCGTACATAATTCAGACAATCGACCGTATTCCGAGCAAAGCGCGAGATGGATTTTGTAAGCACGATGTCAATCTTGCCCTGCTTGCACTGGCGGATCATGCGCAGGAACTCCGGTCGCTTGCGAGCAGATGTGCCGGTTATGCCTTCGTCGGCGAAGATACCGGCCATAGTCCACTCTTTATTGGTCATGATCTTATCTGTGTAGTAATTCTTCTGCGCCTCGTAGCTGGTGAGCTGCTCTTCGTCATCGGTCGAGACTCGACAATATGCCGCAACCCGGAGCTGACGTTTTGAAACTCGCACAACTTCGGGCTTGGCAGGGATACATATAACTGTTGGCGTTGTATTGCTCATATTACTTCCTCCGAACCTATGGTCTGTCCATTCTTCAAGATCACCTGTGTGGAGAGTTTATTTACGATTACTTTATCAACGACCTTCGCAAGCAGGTCTGCATCAAGCTCAGTCTGCGGTTCGCGCTTGGATATGATTCTTTGCAGGCGTGTAGTCTCATACTCGCTATTATCTACCGCGGAGTACTGCACGGACGCCATCTGAAATATGAGCCGTTTTGCTTTGACCTCATCTATCGGCTGCACCAGAAGCAAGTCGTCAAACTCCTGTTGCAGCCCAAATGACTCAGTTACTTCCGGCGCAGTTTTTTGCTCTTTTATTAAACTCGGATCATGAATCAGTGCGTTTATAATACCGAGCACATCTGCCTCGGTCTGCACTGCAGGGCGCTTATCGCTCAATTTATAGAGCAGTCTCCGGGCTTCTGACCGTGTGTCTGTTGAAACTTTGGATGTTCGTATGCTTTCAGCCGCCTCGAACTCCTCGCAGAGTAAAATTTGAGGATAGACATCTGTTCCCACATAACGTCTATCCCCCAAGATCCTTGCTATCATATTTTTGTTCCAAGCCTTATCCCCATCATAGGAAACCGGCTGATTCATCAAACCTAATTTTATATCATTGAATGATGCGCCGCCTATATACGCTCGGAAGATATATTTCACAATGTCCGCCTCCGAGCATTTAACAGCTACCCGTCCGCCGCATATCTGATACCCGAATGGCTGTCGCCTCTTATTCATTACCGCACCGCCCTTCTAATAGTCTCTCTGAGCTCAAGACCGTTTTTCAGCCTGAATCTCAAGCGAGTATTGTCTTCAACTATGATTTTGACAACGAGTTCGCAGAACAGCTCCGAGTCGAATTCATCAAGGCAGTCCGGGGCATCACGGATAACCTCCATGATCTGCTTTGTCTGAAATAGTGTGTCATCCGTTTTTGCTTCCAGCAGACGCTCTTTCTCAAACTTCAGCTTGCGGAGCTGTTCAGCCAGCTCATTGGTCTTGGATATGAAAATGTCAGGATCAACGAGCCCCTGCTGTTTCAGTACGGCTAACATTTGATTCTGACTTAGAATATCGGATATTCTCTTGTTTAACTCTATTACATCCGGACTCCATAACATTCGGTGATTTGTCATCTCATATAGATTGCCTAAAACCCGCTGCAGTATTTCTGGGGCGTGTTTCAGTTTGTAGCAGAGGCGAAGGAACGCTTCCTCGATTTCTGCTTCTGGAATTTGAGATACCCTGCATAAGCCGGTATTTTCTGCATGGGTCCTGCATAGCCAATATTTTACGTTCTTATTCGTCATTGAACGAAACGACGCGCCGCAATTACCACACAATAATTTTTTGCTGAATATGCTTGGGTGTTGCACTGGCGTTTCGGAGAGTGTCCTTTGCTCTCGCAAGCTCTGTACAGCCATATATTCTTCGTGTGACACTATTGGAGGATGCGTGTTTTTTGCGTAGTATTGCGGGATTTCACCGTTATTTCTCTTGTGCTCACGAGGAAGTACATTTGTCTGGTAAGTTTTCTGCCATATTGAATCTCCGGTATATCTCTCATTAGAGAGTATATAAAGTATAGCGCTGCTATTCCACGGCTTATGCTGACGATTAAATATCCCCCGTCGGTTTAGATTTTGAGCTATGGTAACTCTACCCGAGCCGGATAGGTACATATCATATATCTTGCGCACAACGTCCGCTTCCTCTGGCTCAATAGTTATCTTGCCGTCCTTAAGCACATAGCCGAAGGGTATGGACGCGGGGATGTATGTTCCCATCTGCATCCGCTTCTGGTAACTCCAGCGCATATTCTTCGAGATAGACTCGCTCTCAGCTTGTGCCAGCGAGGCGAACACGGCTGTGAGCATCTCGCCGGAGACCTTGCCGGTGTCGATGCCCTCTTTCTCAAAGTACACGCTTACGCCGCGAGCTTTCAGAGAACGCACCGTTTCAAGACACTCTGTGGTGTTACGCGCAAATCTGGATATGGACTTCACGAGTATCCTGTCAATCAGCCCACGCTCACAGTCGCGGAGCATGCGTTTGAAGTCATCGCGCTTTTCTATCGAAGTGCCTGTGATGCCCTCATCAGCGTAGATATCTACAAGCTGCCAGTTATCCTTGCCGGATATGAGTTCTGTGTAGTATCGGTTCTGTGCAGCAAAGGAGTTTAGCTGTTCGTCAGATGATGAACTGACGCGGGCGTAGGCTGCGACTCTCAGCCGTATATCCTGCGGCTGTTCTGTTGCCGCTATCGTTATGACTCTCGCGGTGTTTTCCTGTGCCATGCGCCGGTTCACCTCCCTCTGCAGCAACACACAATACCACAACACCTTTCACAAAGCTACTGAAATATCAAGAAAATGTGCAAGATAATAAGTAAGTTCCCTCCGGCTGCACTAACTATCCCCTGCGGCCTGATGCGCAAGAAAGTACGCAAGATAATAAGCAAGATGTTGCTATTTCACACAGCTTGAGGTATAATGAAATAGGTATTTTTAATTGGGAGGCTTGCTATGAAAATGTATTCTCCGCCGTTTTCCATAACAAATGAAATGGTTTCTCTCATATCCGAGATTTCGGACAAGCTCGGTCGAATCAGCAATTATAAAGAATTTGAGAGCAAGCCGCATCTCAGACGGAACAACAGGATCAAGTCTATACACTCATCGCTCGCAATAGAGGCAAACTCTCTTTCGATGGATGAGGTAAGAGCCGTCGTAAACGGCAAAACCGTGATAGGCCCGCAAAAAGAGATTCAAGAAGTCAAGAATGCCTATGCTGCGTATGAGCAGATAGGCAGCTTTGACCCGTATTCGGTTGAAGAGCTGAAGCGCTTGCATGGACTCTTCACGAAATATACTGTCGATGAATCAGGCGCATTCCGCCGCGGTGAGGAAGGTGTGTTTGACGGAGACAGATGCATTTTTATGGCACCTCCGGCGCACCTCGTACCGCAGCTTATGGACGATCTGTTCGGTTGGATGGCTCGTGAAAAAGATTCCGTGCATCCGCTTATCCTATCTTCTGTATTCCATTATGAATTTGTGTTTATTCATCCCTTCGCCGATGGCAACGGCAGAATGGCTCGCCTTTGGCAGACCGCGCTCCTCACTCAGTGGAAGCAGGTTTTTCAGTATCTGCCTATAGAAAGCCACATATACAAATTTCAGACCGAGTATTATAACGCTATATCCGCATGCCATGTTGCCGGTAATTCCGACGCATTCATTGTGTTTATGCTCACCATGATAAACAGTACCTTAGATGAGGTTCTGCAGCAAACTGCATCCTCAACTTCCGGCATGAGTGAGCAGGTAAAACGTCTGCTCAATGTGATGGAGTACGGCGAAGCATATACAGCCAAGTGCATTATGGAGCTCTTAGGTCTGAAATCCAAAGAGGCACTCAGAAAGAACTATTTGAACCCTGCTATAGAAGACGGGTTCGTGATCATGAGCGAGCCGGACAAGCCGACAAGCCGTAATCAGACATATATAAAGCAGGAGCCGTAATTTTCAGACAGAAATAATAAGCGTCGCGCCGGTTTGTTTGGCAACACGGGAAAGTATCTTTTCAGCTTCCTTCTGGGTTATCAGCCCGTTGTTTCGCAGCTCTCTGAGGATCGTTGCTGTTACCCACAGGTCTATATCTACTGTCATATTGAACCTCCATATAATTCGAGCCGAGCGGATGCCCGGCTCTTTGCCTATTCACTTGCTCTCTCGCAGAAAACGAGAAGTCTCTGCCGACCGCCGGTGTTCGGCGGATGGCAGGTCAGGAGAGTCACAAGGTCGCGTCCCTCCTGTATCTTTATCGCGTCAACATCGTCCGGCGAGATGACCTGTATATCTACTACCTCATACTTCATCAGCGTCCAGATGTTATCTATGTACACGAGATCTCCGATCTGAAGCTCGTCGAGGTTCAGAAAATACGGATATCCATTCCATCCGCGATGACCCGCGATCACCGCGTTTGTATTGACGCCGCCGATGGGGACGCTTGTCTGTCCCAGCACTGCCGCGCCGTTTGCCATGTTCTCATCATTCGCGCCGAGGTACAGCGGCAGAGTTACTTCAAGCTTCGGGATGTAGATTATCCCGAATGTCTCATCCTGCAAGCCGTACTGCGTTAAGATGAATGCGGGCTGCTCGTATGCTGCCGCATTTGTGAGCGCTATCTGTTTTCCCTCATACAGCCAAGTGTTGTATTGCTCTATCTGCTCGCGGAGCTGCGCATACGGCGTTGCTTCAGGCTCTGCATCTTTTACAGACTGTATCTGCTCCAACTGCTGAATGAAGCTGTCATTGGCCTCGTCCACCTGCTTTTGTCGAGAAGCTCGCTCCATTAGCGGTTTGAAGGTAACAAAGAGTCCAACTGCGGCGAGGAGCGCCATAAAAATAAGAAGGATTATTTTAGCCCTTTTCATGCAGACCTCGCTTTCTCCGCCTTGGACGTATGCGGTTTATCTCATAGACTATGCCGATGGCAGCTATGCAGATAACGCCAAGCCCTATGCCCTTGAAATACTCCTGCTGCCACGTAGACTGTGTGACACCCTCGCGCTCATTCCTCTCAGCCTTGAGATTTTCTACATATTCAGCCTGATCATTGCGAATGCGTGTCCCACGTACCATGAGGCGATGAGTGTTGACTCCGTATGGCGTGCAGGTCACCAGCGTGCATACATCATGCTCCGGCAGGATCACGAGCTTTGACGTGTCCTCCGGGAGCACGGTGTTTATCTCCAGCACCATATACGCCATAGTCTCATCAAGCGTGTGAACATAGAACGTATCGCCGCACTCCAGTTTATCTAAATCCGAGAACAGACGCTGTCCGGCAAGCCCTGAGTGCGCTGTCAGCACAGCGTGGGAAGTTTCCCCGCCGACCGGCAGGGAGCTTCCGAGCAGATGCCCGACGCCCCGGTCAAGGCTGTCGTCTCCCGTGCCGTGGTAGATTGGCAGGTTTACGTCTATCTTCGGAATCTCGACGTACCCCATTATCCCGTCGCCGCGGATATTCAGCAGGTTCTCATAGTTTTCAGCGGCAGATTTGAGCGCTTCTTCCGAGAATGAGAGGTTATCTGCGACGCCTGGGATCAGCGTCCGGTTATACGCCAAAGCCGCCTCCTTTGCCTTTTGCAGTTCTGTATCATCCATATTGCTGACGACCTTCTCATATCTGGTCTGAACTATAGACTGGTACTTGACGGCGGTGAAATTACTTATGACAGGGTACAGGCAGACGAGCAGAGCAACAATTAATATTGTTAGTCCTAATATAATCTTTGTTTTTCTGCTCATACGCGAAAACGGGGAGCAGGTTTCTTAGCCTGCCTCCCTGACCTTTACTTATTTGTTTCTTTCTTCTTGTCTCTGAACGCGAAGTATATAACAACAACTGCGACAGCCACAAGACTCAGGCCAATAGCCGGGAACATCCAGTTGCCGTAGCCGCCTGTCTTGGGCAGGTCAAAGCCCTTGGTGTTCACAACTGTCAGAGGTACGAAAGCGTTTGCAGAGCCGTTATCCGAACCGAGCGTGACCGGCTTGTTGTCCACCTTCGCCGACGCAGTCAGGAGCTTATGCTCCAGATGCTTCTGCGGCATATTGTGGAACAGCCCCTCTTCAACGTCTGCATAACGGGGATCGTTCTGGATAAGACCGAGGACGTCAGAACTGTAAATGTCGCATACCGTTTCGCTCTCGCCGACGCTTATTACAAGCCCGATGCCGTCCTTGAGCAGAGTGTAAGCTCCGTCCGTCTTGAGCTCGGTTATGGTATATGCGTCATCCTCAAGGCCGTAGATGAGCATACGCCCGTCAGAACGAGGAGTGAAGCGTGTGGCTTTCGCCTTATCATCAGTGCTGCCGATCACATAGTATGCCTTCACGGCTTCGTCATACTTGGCAACTACATAGTAATCGTCTGCATCGTTCTGGAGGCAGAATTCGACCTTGCTGAGATTTCCCTTGCCATCGGAGAACTTCTTTGTGAGGTCAAGCACGAACACGTACACATGGCAGTCATCGACGAGAGTGTCGTAATAGCTGCTGTTCGTGCGCTTCCAAGTGAGGACGACGTCGTTGGTGTTGCCATTATCGCCGTAGTTTGCGGACTTGTCCAGCTGGGCGGAGTATGTAATGCGGAGAGTGCAGTCGGAATACCCGGAGTTGACCATTGAAGCGTCGGCATATACGGCCTTGCTGGTGTTTATTTCCTCCAGACCTGCTTCAGTCATGGTGATACTCATGACGTATCCATCATCATTGGTCGTGTAGCTGACATTGAACTTACCGTCTGCTTCTGCCCACGTAGCTATCTTGTCCGTGCAGTTTGCATCCTTGAAAAACTCAAGCGTGACGCCGTTCTGGAGGTACGGGGTGCCCTTTTCGGCGGTATCTATGAAGCTGTAATCCGTGAGATACGAAGCTGCCGAGGTGATGGACGGAAGCGTGGAGATTATCTGGTACTCAAGTGTATCGCCGACAGAGGCAGTTGCGGTATGTGCAAATCCCTCTGTGATGTCCGCGCTGCCATTATTCTTGCCGCTGCTGGCCTTTGCCTCGCGCACGGTCTTTTCAAGCGTCGGGATACCCGTGAGGTTTTTGGGGTAAAGCGTCACATCGTAAAGCCAGCTTGCGTTATCTGTGGTGCTGGTCATCGGCAGGGAGACGAGGAAGGGCGCGGTGGTCTCTGTGACCATTTCTGGGACGCGGGTCTCGACGAAGAGGTACAGGCCAAGAGGCAGGTCTGAAACTGCACTGTGACCGTGGCCGTCAGTCTCCGGCATGGCCGTGCCGCCGTTCTCGCGGACGTAGCTTTCAAGCGCGTTCTTGACCGATGTCGCATTATTTGTGAGCGCGTTCTTCAGCGCATCGATGAGCACGTCCGACCGATACGCATATACATTGTCGTTATCTGCAGCAGAATATCTGTCGTCAGTTGTCAGTCCAAGTGCAGCAAGGAACTTGTCCGTGGTGTCGTTATGCTCAATGCCGTAGAGCACCTGAGTATTGCTCGTGTTGTTGTCCACATCAGTGTACGTGCAAATGTCCGCAATTTTCAGATAGCTGAACTCGACTCCCTTGATGGCGTAGCCGTAGGCTTCGCCGTTGCCGGCGAGCTGGTTTACTATCTGTGTATTGCCGAGGATGGACTCTACACCGGCTTCATCGCGGACGCCGGTTGAAACGTATGAGCTGTTCCAGACGCCGTCTTTCTCGGCACTGGTCAGGTCATATTTATATATGTCTACGGAGCCTGTGCGGGCGTAGTCTATGGTGGGCAGTGCCTCGTCCGACAGCGCACTTGCCGAAATGGGAAAGCAGAGGATCGCTGCGAGGGAGAGTATGAGTGCGAGAGCTTTTCTGAGTTTATTCATGCGTGTTTTTCTCCTTTTTCTTTTCATCAGATTTTGTGCCATGTGTAATTGTGAACGCGTAGAGCACCGCGCCGAGAATGCAGAGCACGATGGGGATGTACGCGAAGCCGCTGCCGCCCGTGCTCGGCAGACGGTACATCGCGCCGTTGACTGCTGTGACGTAGAGGGAGTAACAATAGTTTTCGCCGTCTATTACCTCGCAGTCATCAGAGCTGAAAGACTTGTCCACCTTCACGGGGAGCGTGCCGGTGTATAGCGGCTCTGCCAGCAGCGTGCAGCCGTCAGGTGCTCTTGTCTCTGTGAGTCTATACATAATGGAACGGTCCGCTTTGAGACCGGAAAATGTGGCAGTGCCCGCACTGTTTACGGTGAGGCGACCGTTATTCAGCACGGAGCTTGTACAGCCTCCAACTTCTATGCTGTCACTTGCTCTGGTGAACACCGGCTGCCACGAGATACCGTTGTCTGTGGAGTATTCGAGCAAGTATTCAGCACAGGTGAGAATGCTGCCATCTGTACTCTCCTTCGTGACGGTTATGCTGCCGTCACGCTCAGGTTGGATGGCTGTGTTGTCTACCGTGACCGTGATGGTTTTACCGTGCTCGGTAATGTCCAAGGGATAAACGGTGTCGTCCAAAGCATACCCCGGAGGCGCTTCGTACTCCTGATACGTGTAGCTGCCTTTCTTGAGGTTCTCAAAGGCTATCTGTCCGTTCTCATCGGTATAGCCCTCTCCGACTATCTCACCAGAAGCATTGAACAACCTGAACTCGGCACCGGAGAGCGGCGTTTTAGTCTCGCCGTCCTGCTTGACGATGACAAGCTTTGCACGGAAGCGGCTGTTTGTCATCGTGACCTCGACCGTCTGACCGCTGGACACCAGAGAGACCGAATAACGGGTGTTGTCTAAGACATACCCATCAAGGGTATTTATCTCTTCGTAGTAGTAATCCCCAAGAGGCATATTCGTGAAATATACATACCCGTCCTCGCCTGTAGTACCGTAAGCGACGGTCTCGCCTGCGGTGTTGTACAAAGCGAACGTGACGCCGGGCATGGCCGCGCCGGTGTCGGCGTCTATCTTGCGGATGGCAAGCCCGGCAGTTTTGGGCAGCTCCGGCTCCGGTGTTACGACTTCAACGTTTGCATTCGCAACATTCTTTTCAATGTCGTAAGTGTAGGCGAGTATTCTCTGCTCGCCCCAGTTGTCCGGATTGAAGAAGATAAGCGAAGCGTCCGTCTGATTGTCTATGCCGGTGGCATTCAATGTGAACGCAGCGCCGCCGTAGACTTTGGGGATGCGTATCGTGAGCACGTCTCCGTCATTGCCTGTCCAGCCGTATACCTCGGCGTCTGACGGCAGCCCGCTGCGGTCGAGCGTATAGCCGCCTGTGCAGTTCACAAGGGTGACAGTAGTCGTGCCGACATAGTAGTCTCCGTCCTCCGTGAGTGTGATTGGTGAGAAGCTGACCGAGTGGCTATATGTCACCTGATACCTTGCATTCTCAAGGAGATACATGCACCACTGGAACAGGTACTCATAGCCGGATGCTCCACGGAAGAACTGAGAATATAACTGGAGATTCATCCAAGCCGGAACGCCCTCCGCGCCGCGTTCTGCGAGCCAGAAGCGTATGGCATTGGCAGTGGCATACCGAGCCTCATCTGCCGAGAATCCGCCGTCGTCGTTCGGATAGCCGTGCTCAAGGATGGCCTGCAAGCCTCGAATGGTGGTCTCGTCGTAATATTGCCAGCCGCTTGTTGATGAGTAGCCGCTGTTGTTCGGCGAATTGTAGTTTGTCTGGCGGCAGTAGGCGACCTGTCCAGTCTCGTTTATGTAGTGCGCGGGAGTACCTATTGCGGTCCAGACGCCCTTACTGCTGAAGGTCTGGAAGTACGACGCTGAGTTCACCGTACTGACCGTGACCCAGTCCGCAAAGGCTGAGATAGGTAAGATTGCGATAAAGATAAGGAGCACACAGAGCAGAGAAAATATGCGCCTGTGTACATAAGCGCTTTTTGTAACGGTGATGATCATGACCTCCTTCTTTTTCTCTGCCGCTCATATGCGGCGGCTTTCATGAGCTTCTTCTGGTACTTACCGCACTGCGGCGGTGCGCGGTACGGTGCTTTGCATTTATGGCGATTTTTCTTTCCCATGATGACCTCCCTCACATACTCATATTCGGCTCTTCGGATTCCCGCGGCTCTAAGGATGTATCCGGCAAAACTTCAAACCTGCCGTTTGTAATGCTGAGGATTTCGGGCTGAGCAAAGAGCTGAGAATACTTCTCGATGTACTCCGGCAGCAGGGATGTGAAATCTTCTTCACCAAGGCCGACGATCATAAAGTTACCGGCAATATAGTCATAGAGATTGCCTGACTCATCGCGCAGCCCACGGTTGAACGGGAGCTGTTCGAGCTTTCCCTCTTCATTGCAGATGATTGCGACGGGGTCATCGTAGGGAGAAATCGATTCTATATACCCGCCGACCACCTGCTGCAAAGACTTGAGATCTGCGCCGATAGCAGCCTGATACGGAGCTTTGCCCGGCTCGACCATGAGCACGGTCAATGTAGATTTTTCATTTTCCATGTTTCCTCCTGATAATGCGGCAGCCGATGTATAACACCGGCTGCCATTGTTCTGAATTTTGACTTTTTTGGATTTTTGCTAACCTGTATTCGACACTACTTCCCCAGGTCGGGCTGACTACTGAACCGCAGCTGGCGCTGCGCACGGGACTTTCACCCCTCCGAGGATCTCTCCGAGCTGCCCCCATTGCCTGAAAGCTGTGGCTGGACAGGAGTACCTGTGTGAATGCAGTCATGGCGCGCGGCTTGCCAAGGCCGCTTTTGAATGGACTGACTCGCTCGTCACCTTATGGCCGTCGATTGATGCGGTTTCCCGCACAGGTGAGTTCTGGCGCATCCTTCGTCTCGCTCGTGCATTCACTGATGTTATTCAGTAGCCGGATATGACCGGTTGCCCCGGTGTTTGTCAAGGTACACCGAGGGGTGATAATTTATCCCCTCACTTCTTAAGCGAGTTCGTAGGGGGCTTGTAACAGGTTTTTTCAACTTTTTATAAAATTTTTTAATTTTATAAGGATTTTTTGGACTTGGCGTTGTATTGTCATGTGACTTACACCCCGCTTTTCTGCAATCGTGCGCATTGAATAACCGTTGAAATACAAATTGAGATCAACTCCTTTTCAGCTTGCGGCAGCATCTCAATAGCCCTGTGTAGCTTGCGGTAAATGAGGTTCGTTAATGCAAGTTCCTCAACACTCGGCTGTAAGAAATCGTATATCTGCTCCTCACCGGTAATCTCTCCATCTGCAAAGTCCTCATACTTCAATACATAGTTGCGGGAATCTTTTTCGGCCAGCGTGCGTTCATGCCGCCTCATTTGGCGGTAAGCGTTGTATACTTCTTCGGAAACACAGATTTTTTCACCGTTGATGGTTATGTAATAGTTGTCTGCCATTACGCAGATCCTCCTTATTCTGAATTTTGAAAAAGTCAAAATTCAGAACGGGAGGCGCTCGGATCATTTGGTATGTAAATTTAGCGTTGCAAATATGGATTAGAAAAGTACAGCAAAGAACATGTCGCGGTCTCCATGAGTGATTCGGCACCGGCTTCGTGCCCCGTATTGTGTTCTCCATAAGAGCGCCATTGTATATGAGCGAATTTACGTTAAAGAAGTGCAAAAAAATAAGACGCAGGTAAATTACCTGTACCTTATTGAGCAAATTATTTGATAACACCCATGCGGCGATAAGCGTCTATTATGTTCTGCGGGATACCCAGCTTTTGATGGAGTATTTTGTCTGTGTGTTGGCCAAATTGCTGCGGAAAAACGTAGCCTGCGTGGATGTGAACCGAAAACTATTGGCTGAACCATAGCATCGGCAGTTGCACCGTCAGGGGTAGGCACGGTGATAAACATTCTCCGCTCTTCGCGGTAGAAGCCGCTGTTATATACCTGCTTTAAATCCCAGACAGGCACGTAAGAAAGTCTGCTTCACGCTGAATTCTCTAATGCAGTCGGCAAACGCTCTTATCTGCAGCCCGCCCAGATAACGATACAAATCAGCTCGTCGTTATGCGCCAAACGATGCACGTTATCGGTATACCGTGGCTTTTCAATAAGCTTCAACAGTTCAGCGTTTGGCAGCACAGACACTCCCTCGACGATTTACTGCCGCAGTTTAATACGAATTTACCGTCACAAGCCTGAAAACATAATGACGGTGCAACATGGGATCGATATTGCCCGTTCTGCCCTGCGCTTCGTCAGATGCTAATATGCGACTGCACGCGGGCGGCGTTGCCGATAATGCGGCATCGGTCAGGGCCACCGCAAGATATTGACCCTCTCCAATAAACTCCCGCTCATACAGCGCGGAGAGAATGCTGGCCTCAAGACTTACGCTTTACACGTAATCACATAAAAATACCCTGCCGCAATAGTTAGGAGCTTCAGTAATTGTCAGGTTACGAAGGTATGCGGATGGTCATTTGATATGTACGTTTAGTATAACCAATGTTTTACTCCCTGTACTAAGTCTTAGAGTATTCCCTTCAAGTGGGGCCATTGTGAACCGGGGATAGGTGCAGTACATAGGTGCAGATGTACCCGCTGACACCCAACTACTAGAGAGCAGTCAATATAAATTAAAAAGGTTCCATCCGTTGTTTTTACAATATTCAAATCTATATACTTTTGTGTTGAATTATAAATCTACATATTATGGCATTAACCATTTGTATGTCCTTTTGTGTTGGATTATAAATCTACATATTGTGCGTTGTTTTTTGTCGAAGTCATTTCATATTAAGAGCCTCCCTGACTTGAAAAGACAGAGAGGCTCTCGGGATAAAAAAGCAACTATTACATGACAACTTTTTAATACGGCTATGGTTTTAGTGGTACTATGTTAAGATGCGTGTATATGACGCGCCTTTGTGCTAGCTTTGTTCGGAAATATAGATTTGTGCTCTTGACTGGATAATCTGCATTGTTTCATCTACCGTCTTCTGACTTGAAAAATATGCACCGCTCTCTGAAAGAACAATTTGCCATATCTGAGCATCATGTCGTGCAGACACTCTGGCATTATCTATTGCATCCAAAAGACTGTTCATAGATTCGAGTCCATACGGATAAAGTCCACCGTTTCCGCCATCAACAACTTGTTTCCACGCTTCCTCAACGCGGGCTTTCATAACATCACGACGGGGAGACATAAAAAAGCTTTTGCTATTCTCAGGCAGCAGGAATTGCCTGAGAAATTGCCAGCATTCCTCTTTGTTTTCAGAATACGATGATATTCCAAAGCTAAGAGATGGATATATTACGTTTCCTACTTCCGGCAGCCCCACAAAACAGTAATCAGCGCCAAATGCATCTGATGGAATACTTGCCATCCATATATCATTTATATTGCAGTAATACAGAAGCCCTTCATTATATTTTACACAATCGTTTAACGTGGAATAGTTCCTCTCTATACCATGTTCAGGCATATCTTTTGCCGCTTCAAGAACATTCCTAAAATAATCTGAATCAAAATAACACTTCCCGTGCGCCCAGTCTACTAGCCTGTCTCCGGAGGCAGCTATAACATTTCCAAGCCAATAGGTACGCTCGTAGTATTCATCAAATAACTGTTGGTAGTAATCTTCTGAGTTAACTATGCTGTTAAAGTGCTCATATGTCCATTTATCTTGGGTGCCGACAACCCTTGAATTTGCGAATGTTGTTTCCAAAGAATACTCAGGAACGACCTCGTACAATCCGCCGTTCAGTTCCAACGACTTCAAATAGCCTTCAAAGAAATCTGAACGCGACAACTGAGCATCGTTGTCCAGATAAGAATAAATATTTTCCAGCATACCGCGTCTAGCGTACTGGCCTATGGACGGCGCTGTATCTATTGAATTAAGAGAAAAATCATATATGTCCGGGATCTCCCCAGAGGCGATATCCGCCGCGAGTTTCATCTGTGCCGCGCGGTTGTCAGTTCCGTCAACGTAAGCGTAGTAGTTTACGATCTCTATCTGGCACTGAGGGTTTTCCACGTTCCAGCGCCGTATGGCCTCTTGGATACGGTAGTCAATGTAGTCTCCCGTGGTTGCAAATCGTATAACAGAGGTCTCGCTGTATGAGGTGCCCGCCGGGACCAAGGTAATCAGTGGTTCCGGACTGTCCGCGCTTATGCGCCCGGAGCAGATTAATACGGAGTTATCCAGTTCTGCCACGGCTCCGCTTATAATGCCGAGTGCGCTCCAAGAGAACAACTTTTGAAGCGAGCTTTCTTCAAAGTCATAGCTGAAAAGCGCGCCGGCGCTGTTGAGGTATAAATCATGCGTGATACCGCAATATACACCCGTAAAGCTGTAATTAAACTCCGCTTTAGTTACCAACTCACGCTTTTTCTCGTCTAAATACTGTAAGCGGTACACGCCGTCGCGCTCATGCCCTATAACCACTGTGCCGTCTTTTAACACGGTCATGTGCGCGCTTTGGCCGATGGGAATTTCGTATTCGACCTTTGCCGAGTCATATTTGATTGCGACAAGTTTCTGATCTGTCAGCAAGAAAATCCGACTGTCCGCGTAGGCGATTTCTTTGGGAATCTGGTTTGAAAATTCGTCCGTATTCAGTGCAAAGGTTCCTGACTGCCGCCCATCCGCGGCCAGCTTCTGAATTTCATATGTATCTCCGTCGCTTGAGCTGCAAAGCACATATATCTCCCCGGAGTCCGAGACAGCCAATGATATAAGCGCCGTATTCTGATACTTGAAAAGGTTTTCCCGCGTCCCGCCTGCGGAATCGAGCTTGCAGACGTATTCGGAGTCACTGTCTGCGCCGATAAAATATACGTTTGCGCCCTGCGCGCTCACGCAGTCCTTCAGCCACAGCGTTTCCGAATAACTCGCCGGAGAAATCTTATACTTTGGCGCGACGATCTCTTGAGAAACTGTGGCTGCGTCAACTTTCGGATTATCATTTAACTCATTATTACTTTGCTTGCACCCCGCAAGGAGCAAAACCTGAATTAGAAGCATGGCGACGAAACACATCTTTAGTTTTGATTTCATTTTTCACTCCACCTTAAATGTGTATTATGTGTAATAACTCGTGTTGGGACATAAATCCCAACACGAGTTATAGCATTGATTACGCTGTTACCATTGGGAATTATCCAACATGCTCAAGCTTACAGCCATGGAGGTCTGCAAGCCAACGAGTATGGAAAGTTGTCCATGTTCCCCAACCAACGATACCGTCTGATGTCAGCCCCATATTTGCCTGAAAAGTCAGAACCGCACTGTGGGTTTTCGCACCAAAGTCGCTATCCACATCTCCTACATAATATGCAGTGTTACCTGTACATCTGTAAAAACCGTTTAAGAGATCCTGAATGCACGCGACGTAGCCCCATTTGTCTCCCTGTGAAACGTTGGTGTTTTTGTTCACTATGTAATAGGTATCGTTCTTTGTGCGGAACCACGTTTCGTTTGAACGCAGTCCTGACGGTTCGGTGTACGGATCGATGGCAAACGCGCTTATTGGGAGTGCGCATGCGGCCATAACCAGCACGAGAAACATAGCTATAAGTCTCTTTTTCATTTGTTGCTATTCCTTTCTTTTCTTATTTTTATACCTGCGAGTTAGTTTTACCTCCGGATGTAAAATCAACTCTACAGTTATATTTTAATGTGCCTATGTTATACATACGTAATTCGCCGAGTGAACTGTACCTTTATACAATGATATTTAATGCTTTATAATGCACCTAATCATTCTTCACGGATTGAGCTGTTCCCACAATTCGGAAACTTGGCCGCGGCACACTCGATATATTTAATTATACCAGCATGTGCACCTGCTGGATAAAATTACAGCAAGTTTGCTCCTGATAGAAGATTGATTCAGCAATGCTATTAAATTCCAAGTATTTTCAGTTGCATCTGAAACATTGCAGCAGCAATAATATTTCTGCCCGCCTAGTCCATATTGACGATTTCACCACCAACATATACTATAGCTGAGTAGGCACCGCTTATTTTATCACAATTATTTCACACTGGTGGTTTGTATAGACAAAGCCTTGGCGAACATGCTGAAATCATGTAGATGATTTCGTCCATGCAAGGTATCTACTTAGTATACTCATAAGGCAAGCAGGCTAGTGCATACAGAGGCAACGACATCCGTGCTTTCCCTGAAAACTTCTGATAGGCCCCAGCCTGTACGACAATACCTTTCATCAACAAATCCTCAAGGACAAAACTGGTGATAATCTTAGCACATGTCGTACAATTTAACCTCTGGGCTATCTCAGCCTCTGATAGTGCACAATCTGCGTCATGAAGGACTTGTATTATTTCAGCATGTGACCTTGAGATATTCACGTCTCAGTTTTTGAAACATTTGTTTCCTTATTCGACGGACGCATCGGCTGATAAATAAATCCATAGCATCCCGGCGGCCATTCCCGACGCTCTCTATCAGCCATTCTTTCTGCTGCCAACTTAATTTTTGTCTTGAGCTCTTTCTGTGTTTTCATCTGTAAACACTCCTTCTTTTATTTTTCCAATGACAAGCAATAGTGTTGCCATTGAGTTTCCAAGTGTTATTCCCTTTACGGCGCTAATAAAGGATAACATGTACAGTACTGTTGCAGATGCAAGAAGCAGCACCATATGTTGACGCGCTTTAACTCGTACAGCTTGTAGTTCTGCTTCGTCAAAATGTATATTTGAGTTGTTTACAGGAGCAAACGCAAATACAACTATTGCTGCTACCACATTCATCACGCATATTGAGCCTATAGTATTCAGTTTTGGCAGAAACCACAGCACAAAACACAGCTCCAATATGAGTGACCACGCTATACAGCGCACAATCGTTTTGGCATGATAGCCGTTAGTTCGCACTCGCAAAAAATAGAAACTACATAAGTACATTACTGCTGTCCATATGTCGGATAAAGCTATTGCTATTATTAGAAAAGGAATTGCGGTGAAAATGGTCAAAATTCTCCTCTCAAGACCATATGCAAACCATTCTTTGTCGCAGGCTTTTACTACCCCTTCTGTGACAAGCTTAGCAGTTACCATATCCATCAACTTTTGCACTATCGCTCCACCTCTTATTTACAAATATACTATAGCAACTTGTATTTTCCAGTAATTCGACACAAGAGGGGAATTTTACAGCGCAAGAGGGGAAAACGCCATCCCTTCTCATGAAAAGGATGGCGTTTTCCCCTCTTTATTGATTTGGTATTTCGGCAGCGAAGTTGAACCAGCCATTTAAATATTCCATAGCGCTCTCGCCATTTTGCAAGGCTAAGACTCTCTGCACACCTGCCAAGCCAAAACCATGTTCTGCTTTAGGCTCCTTAACGGTCTCAATTTGGCCATCTACTATTTTCACTGGCGGCGATGTGTTTTTTATGGATATGAACAAAGCGTTGTCCTCTAAAAGCACGGTACATATAATAGTCCGCTCTCCATCCAAACGTTCACAGGCTTCGATCGCATTATCTAACAGGTTTGATAAAAGGACAACGATGGAATCAATACTTATAACTATCGTTGACAGATCGTTCACAGTCAACTGAAAATCAATATTTTTCTCTCTCGCAGTATGATATTTCTCATTAAGTATGGCATCTATTACAGCATGGCCGGTATTAGCCGCGAATATTCGCAATGTGTGAGCCGCCTGAATTTGCTGTATATATTCTTTTGCTTTTTCCACGTTATTTTGTTCCAAAAGCCCATGTACGGTTTGCAATTGGTGCTTGAATTCGTGCGTTGCCGATCTCTGGGCTTTATAGCTTTTTTCCAGTGCTAGATAACTATTCGTCTGCAGCTGCATACTTTGGTTCAGCATAGCAATTTGCTGCTCTGCTCTAGAGGCTCTATCTAGGCTTGTCATCAGATATATTATTAGAACGTTTGATAGTCCAAGTATAATACTGAATACGATTGCACTGACAGATAAATCGCTTTGGTCTTTATATGTATTAAAAATCACGCATAGCATTGCAAGACTTATTATTGGAAAAAGCATCGTGAGGAGCAACCTTTTGTTGCTCAAAATAATAGGTTCTTTCTTGTTGCGAAAATATGAAAGACTCCACGCGCCAAACAGAACAACACATTTACTAGCTGTGCCGACAATCGTATACAACCACTTTTTCCATACCAGCTCCGAGACGGACAATCCTAGGATAAGCGATACCCCCGAAAGCATAATCGTTTCAGCAATTCCAATAATGAAAAGCCATGTGGCAACAAGTATAATACGAACATACCATGCTCCGGAAAATGTCAGACTGACTGCCAAAAATGCAATTATAAAGGAGAGCAGCATTTTTATATACAAATTATTTTGAAAAAAATCTCCCGTGAGATTATTCAAAATAAAAGACACACACAACGCACATACAAACGCGGCTACTGTTTGCTTTAAGCCGATTTTTTGCTTCAAAAAGGCTTTACATGCAAAGAACAGTGCCATAGATTCTATACACAGCCAAACTGCCGAAATAGCATATTCCACTCAGCGCGTCCCCTTCCACAACATATATTTCTTACGGCAAACAGGATACATTTTATTGCTTACTCTCAATTTAGTGCCTTCCTTTAACTCAACCTCATCACATGTCAACTTTTTTATATGTGCCATATTTACAATAAAACTCTTATGCAGTCGAACAAACCCCTGACTATCGAGCTCAGCCTCCATCTTTGACAATGTCGAATAGCAGCAGAGCCTCTTTTCAGGCAATGTCCCATTGTATACATGGAAAGTAAGCGTATGGCCGAGCGCCTCTATGTATGCTATATCTCGTATTTCAAGCTCTACTATTTCTCCCTCCACAGATATTTTCATAATGTTTTTTCTCTTGCGAATATGCGTAAGAATCTGTTCAAGACAAGGAGTAAGCTTCTGGGTAATATCCTCTTTCAGCAGGTATCTAAATGCCTGTACCTCATAGCCTTCGGGCGCGAACTCAATATAATTTGTTACAAACACTATTACCGCTTCATTTCGCAATTCCCGCAACTTTCTTGCAATGCCTATTCCGTTATAGCTTTTGTTTTTAAAATCAATATCTAAAAAGGCTATATCGCAGCTTTTTAAAACCTCTGAGCCTATTTTTTCGGCCATGTCAAATACTTGAATTTTAGCCTTGATGTTACTCCCTGACAAGATTATGCTTATCTTTTTTCCTAGCTCATCTGCGAAAACCTTATCATCATCACAAATGATTACATTGATCAAACTATTCACCCACTTTAACTTGAATACATAAGGTTCGTGTGCTCCATTAATATTAATAATATACATTAATAATATACATTCCCTCCCTTTTTCAAATGATTCCGCGCTATTACAGTATAATTATATCATATTGATGCAAAATTACAATTATGCTGCATACGTTTATGCTATCATTGTTTCAAATTAAAGTTACAGGGGCACATATGAAAGATTTCGGCATGCGGCTGCAGGAGCTGCGAAAGCAACGTGGCATGACGCAAAAGATGCTAGCTGAACGCATAAATAAAAGCCTTTCCGCAGTGAGCAGTTATGAGACTAATGCGCAAATGCCACCACTTGATGTTTTAATAAGTATCGCATCGGTATTGAATGTTTCATTGGATTATTTGGCAGGGCTCGAACGAAAAGAGGCAATAATTATTGATGGGTTCTCTGATTCACAGAAAGACTTGCTGAATATGTTAGTACAGGAATTTTCTAAGCCGTCTGTATGTGTACATGCCATATCAGATGAGCAGACTAAAATTATCAACAAGTTGCTATGCATATTCTTCGAAAAGACATAATTTCTAAAAAACTCTTCTCACCGTGAGAAGAGTTTTTTAGTACCATCTGGGTCTTGCCACTATACTGAAAAAGCCGGTCATTTCTGTGATTACAACGTTATTGTAAGGGTGCCGTCAAGATTTATGCGCAAAATTGTTTGCAGGCTCC
>ULSK01053524.1_pt1 | contig 25568 bp, 25 predicted proteins | sample 1956311 | NCBI WGS metagenome assembly ULSK01 (sample SAMEA4835706, study PRJEB28245) | human gut metagenome | biome: gut microbiome; material: fecal sample | place: Denmark | collected 2008 | reverse complement strand
AAGAGCAAAGATTGCCGAATAGTTGCAGTCGGCATACGGAATTCTGATTGCCGAGCAGATGTCCGATTGTACATAATCGACATCAATATTATTTGATTTAAGTTTAGCAAGTTGAACTTGCGAAACTTAAAATAATTACAAAAACGAGCATACTTCACCAGCACAATTATACATTTAAGGAGGCCGACAAGCCCATCGTAAAACAACCAAACCGAAGCATACCGAAAAATAGATTCAGTCAGTCAAACAAACATATTCCTTCGGCGAAACCATCGGCGAAAAAAAAGAAAATCAGGTCAAAAGAGCGCGTACCTATTGCACATTAAGGCAGAAACCACTAACTTTGCAAAACGGCATCGCGCGTAGCAGCGACAAGACAACGCATGTGCGGCGAGCCGCCAAAGACAGAGAATAAATCTATAAGTTTCACCTAACATATTACCTATCAACCAATGAAAAGAGTTTATACATTCGGTGACGGTAAAGCCGAAGGCAATGCCGAGATGCGCAATCTCCTCGGCGGCAAAGGCGCCAACCTCGCCGAGATGAACCTCTTGGGCATGCCCGTGCCCCCCGGCTTCACCATCACTACCGAAGTCTGCAACGAGTACACACAACATGGCCGCGACGAAGTAGTCGCACTCATACAGAAAGATGTTGAGAAAGCCATAGCGCACGTCGAAGCCCTCACCGGCAAGAAATTCAATGACCCCACCAACCCCCTACTCGTTTCGGTACGCTCGGGAGCACGCGCCTCCATGCCCGGCATGATGGACACCGTGCTCAACCTCGGCATGAACGACGCCACCGTGGCCTCCTTGGCCGAAAAGAGCGGCAATCCCCGCTTTGCGTGGGACAGCTACCGCCGCTTCGTACAAATGTACGGCGACGTAGTACTTGGCATGAAACCCAAAAGCAAGGCCGACATCGATCCCTTCGAGGAAATCATGGACAAAGTCAAGGCACAGAAAGGCATCAAGCTCGACACCGAACTCGGCGTCGAAGACCTCAAAAGCCTTGTCAAGCTGTTCAAGGCCGCCGTCAAAGACTACACCGGCAAGGACTTCCCCGATGACGCATGGGAACAACTCTGGGGCGGCATCTGCGCCGTATTCGATTCCTGGATGAACGAACGCGCCATAGTATATCGCCGCATGAATCAAATACCCGAAGAATGGGGCACGGCAGTCAACGTACAAGCCATGGTATACGGCAATATGGGCAACAACAGCGCCACCGGCGTAGCCTTCAGCCGCGATGCCGCCACCGGCGAGAACATCTTCAATGGCGAATACCTGATCAACGCTCAGGGCGAAGACGTTGTTGCCGGCATCCGCACGCCGCAGCAAATCACCACCGAAGGCAGCCGTCGCTGGGCAGCTCTCCAAGGCATCAGCGAAGAAGAACGCGCCACCAAATATCCCTCCCTCGAAGAATCCATGCCCGAATGCGCCGCCGAACTCATCGCCATCGCCGACCGTCTCGAAGAATACTACAAAGATATGCAGGACATGGAATTCACCATCCAGGACGGCAAACTTTGGATGCTCCAGACCCGCAACGGCAAACGTACAGGCGCAGCCATGGTCAAGATAGCCATGGACCTGTTGCGTGCCGGCAAAATCGACGAAAAGACAACTCTGCTGCGTATGGAGCCCCAGAAACTTGACGAGCTCCTGCACCCGGTATTCGACAAGAGCGCGCTCAAACGCGCCAAGGTCGTAGCCAAGGGCCTGCCCGCATCCCCCGGTGCCGCCGCCGGACAAATCGTATTCTCCGCCGAAGACGCCGAGGCCTGGGCCGAAAAGAAAAAGAAAGTCGTGCTGGTACGCATCGAGACCTCGCCCGAAGACCTTCGCGGCATGGCCGTAGCACAAGGCATCCTGACAATGCGCGGCGGTATGACATCGCACGCTGCCGTAGTGGCTCGCGGTATGGGCAAATGCTGCGTCTCCGGCGCAGGCGAAATACACGTAGACTACCACGCTAAGACAGTCGAAATGGGCGGCATCAAGTACAACGAAGGTGACTGGATTTCGCTCAACGGCTCCACCGGCGAAGTATACGACGGCCCCGTGCCCACTGCCGATCCCGAACTGGGCGGCGACTTCGGCGCCATCATGAACCTCGCAGCCAAATACACCAAGACCCTCGTACGCACCAACGCCGACACGCCCCGCGATGCCCGCCAGGCTCGCAGCTTCGGAGCCCAAGGCATCGGCCTGTGCCGCACCGAGCACATGTTCTTCGAAGGCGACCGCATCAAGGCCGTACGCGAAATGATTCTCGCCTCCGACGAAGAAGGCCGTCGCATGGCCCTGGCCAAGCTCCTGCCCATGCAGCGCGGCGACTTCGAAGGCATCTTCGAAGCCATGGACGGCTTTGGCGTAACCATCCGCCTGCTCGACCCCCCGTTGCACGAGTTCGTACCCCACCAGACCGTCACCCAGAAAGAACTGGCCGACGAAATGGGCATCACACTCGAAGAAGTCAAAGCCAAAGTTGATTCGCTCGAAGAATTCAACCCCATGCTCGGACACCGCGGTTGCCGTCTTGGTATCACCTACCCCGAAATCACCGAGATGCAGACACGCGCCATCATCGAGGCAGCCCTCGCCGTACGCGCTCGCGGCATCGATGTACACCCCGAGATTATGATACCTTTGGTAGGATCGCTCAAAGAAATCCAGAACCAGGCAGACGTCATCAACGCCACCGCCGCCAAGGTCTTCGAAGAGCAAGGCCAAAGCCTGCCCTACCTCGTAGGCACCATGATCGAAGTACCTCGTGCAGCGCTCACCGCCAACGAGATTGCCACCGTAGCCGACTTCTTCTCCTTCGGCACCAACGACCTCACCCAGATGACCTTCGGCTTCTCGCGTGACGATGCTCCCAAGTTTCTCAAATTCTACAAGGAACACGGCATCATCAAGACCGATCCCTTCGAAGTCCTCGACCAAGTCGGCGTAGGCCAACTCGTCGAAATGGGCGTCCGTAAAGGTCGCAGCGTCAAGCCCGAGCTGAAAATCGGCATCTGCGGCGAACACGGCGGCGAACCCTCTTCCGTCAAGTTCTGCGCACATCTGGGCATGAACTACGTCAGCTGCTCGCCCTACCGCGTGCCCATCGCTCGCGTAGCAGCGGCCCAGGCAAGCGTAGAAGAATAAGCAATATAGCTTGATAATCAATACTTAGGCTGTAATACTCTGATAAAAAAGAGGTTACAGCCTAAGTTGTTCTTAGACGGTTCGTTCATTTGACCGCAGAAAATGAGCCAAATGAACGGTAATGTTTAGAAATTGTTTAGAGTTTTTAGACACCCTGTTTAGAGAATGTTTAGAGTAATGTTTAGAAAATTTTGGTGCTGTAACCTATTGAACGACAAAAGGTTATACAATTATATAAATAAACAGATAATTAAAGTAAAAAACTATGGCAACATTTAAGCCTTGCGTTCAAAAGCAACGCGCAGATGGGTTCTACCCAGTGTACATTCGTGTTACACACCAAAGAAAAGTCGGCTTTATTAAGACTAATAAGGTTGTGTCTAAAAAAGGAGTAACTGCATCAAAGGAAATCAAAGATACCTTTGTTAGCAACTTCTGCACAACCGTAATACTTGACTACACTAACCGACTTAATGCTTTCGACACTACCCGGTGGAGTGTGAAAGAAGTAATCGACTTTCTGCAAACAGGTGATTCTGACATTTGTTTCAGCGAATATGCACGGCAACACGTTGGGCGTCTTATCAGCAACGGACAAGACCGGACAGCTCGTAACTACGAGTTGGCACTCGGACATCTCGAACGCTACTTCGGCACCACTCAGGTGATGTTCTCGCAACTCACCTCCACCGCCGTGACGCTCTGGATAAAGAGCCTCGAAAGCACACACCGAGCAAAAGAAATGTACCCGGTGTGTATGCGTCAGGTGTTCCGTGCCGCAGTGAAAGAGATGAACGACTACGACAACGACATTATCCGCATCAAGACAAATCCGTGGATAAAGGTGCAGATACCGCAGAGCGACCGCACCACCAAGCGAGCCATCAGCGCCGAGGACTGCCGTCGCTTCTTCTCTGCGCCGCTGCCGCCGAGCAAGATGGTTGACCCATTGCCCGAGCTCGGTCACGATATCGCCAAGTTGGTCTTGTGCCTTGCCGGAATGAACACCATCGACCTTTACGAGTTGAAGAAAGAGGACTATAAGCGTGGGCGTTTCTGCTACAAGCGAGCAAAGACACGCCACAGCCGCAAAGACGAAGCGTATTTCGAGATGCGGATAGAGCCTGTGATAATGCCGCTCATTGAGAAGTACAAGGCTGATGACGATAGCCCTTACTTCTTCAACTTCCACACTCGTTATAGCACCGCAGACAGTTTCTGCGCCAACGTGAATAACGGCATTAAGAAAATCTGCAAGTCAATAGGCTTGCCAAAGGAAAAGTGGTACAGCGTCTATACATTCCGCCACACTTGGGCTACGATAGCCCAAAACGATTGCGGTGCGAACATAGCCGAAGTCGGCTTTGCGATGAACCACAGCCACGGACACACCGTGACACGCGGCTACATAAAGCTCGACTTCACCCCGGCATGGGAACTGAACGCAAAGGTGATAGACTTCGTTCTGTTCAGCACCAAAAAGAGTAAGCAAGGAATGGCGGACGACATCGACAACCCGGTTGATAAGCAGTTCAAACTCTCACCGAAGCGCATGGTCTATGCACGAGCCTACTTCCAAGGAGCAGTAATAGCCGAAGTAACCGACATCGGCTTCAGCAACGTAGATGAAGTGATAAAAAGGCTCGTGCCGAAGTTCCCAAGCACAATCCCCTTACGTTCCGAAGTCACGTTCCGCATAAAAGACGTAGATACCGAGAAAGAAGGCATCTACGTGCGGACAAAAGGCAAAGGCTTTTAGTCAGTGACAGGATAGAATGAGCCTTTGATTAACTGCGACATTCCCTGCGAGGTGAAGGTCGCAGTTAACTTTTCGCAGACGTAGCGTTTGCCTCTTATTATAAACAATGCCCTTGGATTGGGGATTGTGTCGGAGAGGAACTTGAAAGTAGCCTTTTGTTTCGGGTTCACTTGATAGACCTTGCGGTATTTGTCCAAAATCTTGTTGTTGAGCCGCAGATTGGTGTGAGGACGGAAGTAACTGCCCCAGTCCTCCGCTATCACCACATCTTCGGTGTAAGGGTACGGGAGTTTGCCGTCGTAGTCGGCGGCAGCGTCCCACCACCCGATATAGATTTTGTCGTAATACTCGCTCTTTTTGTCCTTCTCGCCGGCTTCGATGTTCTGCACCGAGACAGGCTGATAGAACGTGTTGTCGATGCGCTGCTTCCGTTCCTCGCGGCTTTCGCCACGAACAAACGAGGCATCGCCCGAAGTGTCGTTCTCGTCGTAGCCCGAAAAAGCGAGGAAAAGGCAACGTCCGTATGTAGAGTCCGTGAAGTCAATCCATGCCGGAACAAACTCCACTTCGTTCTCCTCCGCCTCCTCGCTGTCATCGACAATGCGACCACCGAATAGGTTTACAGGCTGCAAAATGCACTTGTAAGAATAGCGGTTCGGAAGCCAATCTCGCTTCTCGACGAGCGTTTTCTCAACGGCACGAATGACGAAGTAAATGTCGAGGTCTTTTGCGTAGAGCAACTTACCTATAGTCGAGCCACGCCCCGAATTGCCGTCCCACGTCGCATAACTCTTGTTAGCGGTGAGCAAAGCATTTAGTGTGTCATACTGCACAGCTCCGCTGCCCCACGACTTGATAAACCAGTCGCAGGAATAGAATTTCCACATCTCGTGGTCGCACTCCGCATAGACAAGGTTCTTCGCCTCGCGATACTCGCAGTTATCGTCCTCCACCGTGACTTCCACAGTGTGCTCGTCGATGACCTTGTCGATAGCCACCGGCGGCAGTGCGGCAAGAATGTCCTTAGAGTAGGCGAAACCGATATGACGGTTGCGGTGGTCGATGTCGAACTCCGCTTCAAGAAAAGGTTCGAGCTTCTCGAAGAACTCCGCCACGGTCCAGTGCGGCAAAGCCCGGGCGAACTTCGGCATGTGCCAAGCGTAAGGGAGCGTGTTGCATACGAGCAGATAGCGGTGTTCCTCCTTTTCTTCCCACGCCGTAAAATCGTAGGTGTAGCCCACAGCTTCGCAAATCTTCTTCACGATATAGAGCAGATAAGGCTGCCACGATAAGCCAGTCGTATCGTCGTGCCACGAATAAGTGCCGTTAGCATACTTCGTGCAGTTCTGAATGTTGCCCGAAGCATCATTCACCCACGGCAAAGCGACAAAAGAGAGATTGTAGAAGCCGTCATTCCAGGCTCGCATCGGAGTGATTGCCGAAGTGTAAACCGTAGTCGGCGAACCGAGGTCAAGTTCGTTGATGTAGATGTCATCGAAGGTAGAATCGAAGTTCACTTCCGAGCGACCTTCGAGGAATTGTGTTTTCACTTCGGCTTGTGATATTTCCGTCACGACGATAGAGCCATGCAAAACAAGTGCACGGTCGATGATTTGGCAGTCGAAAATCACCTTTTTAGCCGCAACATCGGCACGATTTATGTTGCCGAAGATGCTCAGGTTCTGCGAGCATCCACGTAGCGGAAAGGTGATTGTGAGCGAGTAGCCGTCAGAGCCGCTGAAAAGTCGGTTGTCGGCGATATATTCAAACGAAGTGTTCTCTTTGAGAGCAGCGAGTTTGCCGTTGATAAGTATCTTCATTACTTGCGAGTTTTAGGTGATTTATTGCGTAAAAGTCTTTCGTAGTCGTCCTGTGCCTTGTTGATGCCTTTGTCGCCGGACACCGTTGCAACTGTCACGAAAGGTTCTTGCAGCCTTTCCTTTAACTCACGGATTGTAGCAGTCAATTCGGAGTTGTCGGCAGGAGCGGCAGTGTAATTATTCGTATTGTTTATTATTTGTGGCGATTGCGGCTGCGAAGCAAGTAGCATCGGAGCAGTGATAGAACGCGACACATCGGCTGCGGCGAGCGAACCGATAGTGTTAGTTCGTTGGGCGTATTCGAGAGCATCTATAATCGGGCGAGTTTTCGGCGACTTCACCAGTTTTTGTGAAGCCACCCATTCCCCGGCGTGAACGATGCCGACAGGTTCATCGGAATTACCGTCGGGAGTAAAACCGCCCGCAGAATAGCCCTGAGCCTCCGCAGCCTGCTGTTGTTTCTTGATAGCCGCAATCTGAATCATACCGGCAGCCACCGCCATACCAGCCGCAATAGGTGCAAGAATATAGCCGATAACAGGAATGGCGGCGGCAGAGCCGTAGGCGGAAATGGCATTTTGAGCCGTTTGCGCCACCGCCTGGATAACCTGCATGGCGAACATCTTGCGGTTCGCCTCGTTCTTCGCCTTGGCTATTTCCTTTTCCTTTTGCGCTTCTAACTTCTTCACCTTGTATGAGTTGCCCTCGGCAGCGGAGATTTCCTTTTCGTAGCGTTTCTCTATGGCGGCAGTCTCGATTTCGAGTTCCGCCTGAATAAGAGAAGAAAGCGAAGAAAAGATAGCACCCATTCCCGAAGTCAGCGTGGATATAGCACCCTGCATCGCCTTTCCACCGTCGCCATTCAGCCACTCCACTGAGTCGGCAATGGCACGCTGCATCCTGTTGCGTTCATCTTCCTCTGCGAGCAAACCATAACGCTTTTGCAGAGCGAGCTTCGCTTGCTGAAAAGCCTCCTCGATGCGCAGTTTTTCGTCCGCATTGTCGCCGGCAGCGGCAATTTCGCGGTCATAGACAGTCTGCAATAGAGCCAAATCGGCATCGTATTTGGCTTGCCGTTCCTGCGGATTGTCGCCGAAAAACTCCTTCTTCATCGAGGCGAGTTTGCGCTCGTGCTCCTCCGTTTCACGTTGGCGGCGTTGCATCTGCGCAATGAGCAAAGACTGCAACTGCTGCTCCGCCTGAAGCCGCTCCTTTGAGCCTTCGGCATAAATTTTAGAGAGATTTTGCTGATGCAGAATTTCGTACTCCTCGATACGTTGGTCGTAAGTTTCCTTGGAGATTTGACCGTCGATGTAAAACTGCTTCACCTCCGCCATTTGAGCATTATAGCGGTCATTTTCAGCGTCCACCGACTGCGAGAGCAAAGCCGCGTCGGCGTGCTGCTGTTGCTTCATCTGCGCCTCACGCCACTTTGCAGTAATCTGCAAACGCTCGTCCTCCGAGAGGTCAGTGTGCAAAAGCTGCCTTTCGTAGAACTCCACAGCGATGCGGTCCATTTCGGCAGTATAGGCAAGATAGTCCTTCTTGCCGGTAGCGTAAGCGATACGAGCCGAAGCCTCCTCACGCTCACGCCACTGCTGTTCAGCGGCAAAGCGGTCGGCAGCGGAATTAGAGCCGCCACCGCCGGCACCGCCGCCGTTAGGAATATTGACATCTCCCACACCACCGGCATCGGCGATAGCCGCCTCCGAGATGTTATATTTCTGCCGTAGATACTCGTTAGCCTCATTCAGTTGCCGCTGTTTAGTGATATTGGCGTTATAAGCAGAGCGAGAAGCGTTCAGCGTCTCGCCTGTCGAAGCCACCTTGTTAGCGTAGGGAGTAACATTGACTAAGCCACCGGCAGCAGCATCGGTAGAGTTTGTATAGGCAATGTTATTCTCTTGCTCGCGAGCACGGTTCCAATCAGTCACGGCAGCGTCGTGAGCACGTTGGTCAGCGTCCATTTTCGCCTTTAACGCCGGAGCTTGCTGCTCCAGCGTAAGGAGTTCCTTTTCGTTCTCCTCGATTTTAGCCGCAGCGGCACGAGCACGAGCCACCTCGATGATAGCGTCACGGAGATTATTGTATTGCGTTTTCGCCTTACCCACCATAATCTCCTCCGTCGAAAGATTCTTGAAATAGTCCGGATAGAGCTTCTGAAGGCGTTCCGCCGCCTTGCGACGCTCATCTTTCGACTTCGCTTCATCGACAGCAGTCTTGTAGAGGGCTTCCACACGGCTCATCTCGTTAGCCGCCGACTGAGCCGCCGCTTCGGAGAGGTCAGTTAGGCTTTTCTTGTATTCCTCCATTTCCTTGCGAGCCTTTTCCTCCTCGGCACGCTGTTGCTTAAACTTCTGTGTGAGGTTGTAGATGCCGACGCCGAGAGCAACGACAGCGGAGATTATCAGCCCCCAAGGTGATGCCTTCATTGACTGATTAAGGAACGTGATAGCCGTCCCTGCGGCCTTAGTTCCTTTCGTGAGGGCGATAATCGCCACATCACACAGCCCCACCACATAGCGGAACGCCGAAGCGATCGTCTTGCCCGACAGCAAGACAGCGTTCCACGCCAATTGAGCCACCTTGGCGACAGCGACAGTCGCATAGTAGGAGGCGATAGCCGCCACGAGCGGCACGATAACACGGCGGTACTCGATAAGGAACGACACTATCGTATTGAGGACACGGAGGAAAATCCCCGAAGAAGTATAGATATGCTTCATAATCGGATAGAGTTTTTCTCCGAGTTCGATAGCGAGTTCCGAAACACGTTTCTTCGCCTTGTCGATAGCTGCTTGAGCCGTGTTGTTGAAAATTTCATATTCCTTAGTTGCTGACGATGCTTCACGGAAAGCCTTATCAGCCTCGCCCATCTGCCACTTCACCTCGTCGAGGTGCATGGCGAGCGTGGAGAGCACCTGCGAAACACGAGCCGCATCGAGACCCATCTCCTTGAAAGCCGGAGCAAGAATCATCGTGGCATTCTCGAAGCCCACTTCCTTGCCCATATTCTGCAATGCTTCAAGGAACATAAGCAAGCCGTCTTTCGCCGAATGCTTCAACGTCTGATTGAGTTTTTCAGCGTCCATTCCGAGCGTAGCGGCAAACTCGTGGTTCTTGTTTGCAAGGTTCATAATCACCTTTTGGATAGCTGTTGCCGACATCTCCACCTTTTGGCCGTTGGCATCGAGGACAGCGCCAAAAGCGAGGATTTGCGGAATGGTAAGACCGGCTTGCGAGCCGATACCCGCCATACGTTGGGCGAACTCCACAAGATAAGGCTTAGAAGCCGTACAGTTTTGCGAGAGCACATTCACCGTAGAGCCGACGGCAAGCATCGCATCTTTGGTGCCGAGCAGTTCCTCGACACCGAAGATGTTAGTCAATTTGGCGATAGTCTGCGTGGCACCGTCCCCGAGGTCCACGAGAGCCACATTGATGATGTCGGCGGCTTCCACATAACCTTGAACCGATTCGAGCGTATTCTTGCCGAGGCGACCGGCTTCCTGTGCGAGTTCGTTCAACTTCTCACGAGGAGTACGGGTATCCATCTTCTTAAACGCCTCATTCAGCTCGAGCACCTTTTGCTCCGTCAATCCCGTATATTTTCGGGTGTTGGCGAGTTCCTCCTCCATTTCGGCAAAAGCGTTCACCGCCTTTCGGCCCGCCATAACCAAACCGGTTATGGCAGCAGCAAGACCCATAATGAAAGTTTGCGCATTATTAAGCCACATATTCATTCTATCCCACCGGGATTGTTGCGTGGCGAGCGTAGCGTTGACCTTTTGCAATTCAGTTTTCACCGCCTTAATCTTGGCGACGTGAGCGTCCCAAGCGGCGGTGCCTCGTTGGATACCATTCAACTGCGACTGCAATGTTTTCAGTGTCTTGTTCAGCTCCTTAGGCGAAGCCTTGTCGAGCCTACGGAGCACTTGGTCGGCGGTAGCCGCCGAGCCTTGCAGTTGAGTAATCATTCGGTTGGTGTTGGAGAGTTCACGTTGCAGTTTACGCATCGTAGCCTTGTCGCCCGCAGTGGCGGCTTTGGCGATTTTCTTCTCCAAGTTCTGAGCCTCACGCTGAAGCGTTGAGAGCATTTGTTGCGCCTGTTTGCCGTTCACCGAGAGAACGACATTGGCAGTAGAAGTGTAGTTAGCCATATTGGAGTGTTTATCGTTTAGTGTTTATCGATTATCGAGGTATCAGGGAAGAATGTGCTCTAAGTGCATTTTCCCGGGACACTCAAATTTGTTGCTTTGAGTAGCAAATTTGAGAGAAAATTTTGGCACCATAAAAGACACTGGCACAGCGTGTAAAGTGTGAAAAAATGGTGCGAAAATTTGGCAAGTTTTCAGCTTGTTAAGGACTGAAAACGCCAATCGGCTAAGTATTAGCCGATTAAGGGGTGCAGGGGAAGTATTCCGCCTGCTACCGTCTGTAAAGACCCCCCACCGCCCTCAATCGTTTTTCCGACTTCGCCCTCGCTCTCCGAGCGGAATATGCGAGCGATGTGCGGTCAAATCGTTGGCGTGAGAGCCAAAATCGGCTTGCCGAATTTGGACTCCACGGCAACACCGCTCTCTTGCCTTTGGCAAGGTTAGACACTGCGAAGGGCGGTGATGACGAGGCTGTGCGAAATGGAGATGATGACGGCGAGAGCGGAGCGGATTTGGAGTTGTTCAGGCAATTAGTGGCGATACCGTCGAAGAAGTGTCTTCGAGCTGCTTGCAGTTCGATGTCACTGTGCGGAGTCGCCACGTTAAGACTGCCCGAACAAAACTCGAAAGTAGTGCAGCGGCAGCCGTCATAGGCGCAATGGAGTTAATGCCACGTCGCACCGCACAGCGCGAATAATCAACAGAGCCGTAGGCGAATAATGCGAGTGCACCGCCAAGTGGGAGGAGGCGATGATAGTAACTATCCTGCTCGCAGTGGAGAACGGAGCGAGAAGGCTCTGCCTAAAAGCACTTTGAACAAGGGTGGTATCGGACAACAGCGTTAGCCGTTGAAAGAGTGTGTAGCAAAGCGGTAGCGGTGTGCAGCAGCGGAGTTGGAGCAGATACCGTAGGAGCACAGCGAGTGCGGTATCGCGGAAACGTAGAGGCTTCACATTGCTATACTCTCTTGTTCCGATTCACCGACCGGGCGGTGAAACCGCTGTTCTGAGTGCAAAGGCAAAAGACTTCCGCGGAGGGCGCAACGGAGAACGTGGAGAGATTGCATCATCGCTTCCGGGTGGGAGGGGCATCTATGAGCACTCGCCATAGCGTAGCGAAAAATGAAAATCGTTTCTCGTTAATCGTGGCAACGCCAGTTGCGAGCGTTCAGCCGATGAACGAGAAACGTCAAATCAATGTGCCAATGGAAGTATAATTGTCGGCTATGCTCGTGCGGAGAACGGAGCGAGCGGACGGCAGCACAAGGCAGTTGGAGCATAGGTCGGTTTCGGAGCGGCTTGCCGGAAGGAGTTTGCGACAAAGCGGCAGCGGCTCAATGACCGGGCGACGGAGCAGACACCGTAGGAGCGCAGCGAGTGCGGTGTCGCGGAGGAGTAGAGGTCAGGGAGTTGGCACAATATCCTGTTCCGATCCCGACCGACTACTGCTCGTACTGCCGTGCCGTTGTCCGCCGCGGAGGGCGAAGCGAAGAATGTTAGCCGACGTGTTCCATTGGCGACAAATCCGCTCTGCCGCCAGGCGAATAATGCGAGTGCACCTTGATGTGGGAAAGAAGGCGATGATAGTATATCTCTTGCTCGCAGTGGAGAACGGAGCGAGAAGGCTCTGCCAAAAGCACTTTGTACAAGGGAGGTATCGGACAACAGTGCCAGCCGTTGAAAGAGTGTGTTTCAAAGCGGTAGCGGTGTGCAGCATCGGAGTTGGAGCAGACACCGTAGGAGCGTAGCGAGTGCGGTGTCGCGGAAACGTAGAGGCTTCACATTGCGACACTCTCTTGTTCCGATGCGCCGACCGGGCGGCACAGCCGCTGTTCTAAGTGCATAGGCAAAAGACTTCCGTGTAGGGCGCAACGGAGAATGTGGAGAGATTGCATCATCGGCTTCGGGTGGGAGGGTCAAAAATGAGCACTCGCCAAAAGCGAAGCGACCTATCCTCACGGACAAGTCGCCTACTTATGAAAAAACTTTACTTACTATGTAGTTTAATGAAGAAAAAGAGTATGATTGCAATGGCAAGAAAAACCAAAATTACGCTTCCGTCAGGAGGCTTATAAACACCGGAACTCTCGGAGTTCGTCTTATCCTCGCGCTGCGTTGTGCGGTGAACCGCCAACGTGTCAACGACTGCTGAGTCAGTGCGAACAGACTGATTTATCGTTGTCTTGTTGGCGATTGAGGCGTGTCGGGCGCGGAGGTGCAACCGGGACGGTTGCGCCGCAGCAACCGCCGCCGATGAGCGACAACTATCAACAATCGGCTCGACGTAGATGTCGAGGCTGTCGAAGTCGCCAGACCACGACGCAACCATATCAAGGAGCGAGAGCGACGACGATGCGGTTGCCGTCGTATTCGTCAGCCGGACATCTTCGGAAAAATCCGACTGCACTTGCTTCTGCGAGTGGCACGAGCAGAGCAGAATCAACGATAAAAGAACTAAAGTTCGCATAACCCCGAAGTCTTGACGTTAAACGATGGGCAAGCCTTATTGGCAAATTCGTCGTGACCATGAACGCTTGCGTTCGGAAAACGGCGGCGAAGTTCGGTGATAAGCCGGACGAGCGACTGCTTTTGAGCCTCGGTGCGAGTGTCTTTAGGAGTTTTGCCATTGGTCGCGCAGCCACCAATGTAGCAAATGCCGATTGAGTTGGCGTTATGCCCTAAGCAGTGAGCACCGACCTCCTCAATGGCACGACCCTCGTGGACGCTGCCGTCAAGATAAATCACGAAGTGATAACCGATGCACCGGAAGCCACGCTTCTTGTGCCAGGCATCGATGTCGGCGACCGTGAAGTGCTTGCCTTCAGGAGTCGCGGCACAATGAACGATAATCTCTGAAATCTTTCTCATTTGTTCTTGTATTTATAATGGTAGTCAATGCCGAACAGAGAACCGACAAAAGTCAGGATTTCGCCAAAGGCGATAAGTACTGAATTGTCGATAACGCCTGTAGGCGGAACGATAAACCCTGCGATGAGCAACCCTGCGCCGAGTACGATAAGTACGACGGCTGAAATGAGTTGCAGTTTGCTGTCAATTCGCTTCATAATTATTTGGTAATTAGGTGATAAATTCGTAACTTTGCAGTGTATTGAGGTGAGCGTATGCTTATCTCTTAGTATTCCGTTGGGCGACTGCTTTACGGTTTTTATAGATGTGGGCGACTGCTTACATCTTTTTTATTTACCCAAGTGAAATTCTTTCGTGCAAGGGTCAAAAATAACGGAAAACTCGGCGAGATTTGAAACCAAATGAGCCGGTGTTATTGTAGCAAAAACATTGTTGAATGATTTCGCGAAGCCGATAGCGAAGCGAAAACGCCGCATCAGATAAGTTCCGTGATTGCTTGACACTCTCACTTTCTTTTTTCCCCACGGAATATACATTTTCTCGTCAGAACCTTTAGCACCGACCACATACTTCGCCTCGTAAGAGTGCGAAATTAAATCGTTACCAAGGTGATGCCAGTCTTCGAGTGGCGATGTGCGAAACATCACACAACCGTTAGAGTCAATTTTGACATCGTTCGGTAAGCCTCCGATGACGTGCCACCCTTTGTTTTTCGCACCACGTTTTCTATCAGGATAATTTTCCAAAGTGCAACGATTTCGTTTTGAGGTAAAGCGAAAAACGAATGGATAATAGCCGTTTTTGGTGTAGTATGAAGCGTTATAAACGCGGAGTTTTCCGTCAACCACTTCCACTGCGATGCGAGGGCAATCTGTCTTCGCTTTTATCGAGGTGATGCCTCTGGCATTCTCCTCGACCGATTTCTGCGTAGCAGCCAAATCGTCGTTTGTCACTTGCAGATTTTCCGTTAAATCTGCGATGCCCTCCGAACAATAGTTTGCTTCATCAGCCACACGATTGAGCCGTTCTCCGTTCTCCGAAACGGTAGTTTCGAGAGTGGAAACCTTGTAGGCGAGTTCCGTGTGCGACTTTTGCAATGAGGCAAGTCCTGTGCGAGTGCTATTAAGGTCACTGACCTGTTGCGCTCGCATTGCTCCGGCTCGTTCGGTAGTGGCTTGGCGAATGAACACCGCATCTTTGAGGGTCATTGTGATGCCGTTAATCAAGTGCGACGTTGTGATGTTCATTAGAACATCGTTGCGGTCTGCCGAACCTTGTTCGAGTTTGTAAAGAGCGGTGGGAACAGCTGCGATATTGGCGACAAACTTCTGAAAAGCATCGTAGATTGCTTTATAATCTGCGTCGGAAGCGGCAGAGTTGATAAGGTCTGTGAGACGTTGAAGCAGAACGCCGAGCGATTCGGGCGAGATACTGTCCTTTTGCGACAGTGCCCGAAAATCGCTGATAAGTTGAGTAATGGTTGTAATATTGATAGCCATAATCTTTGATTTTTCAGCAAAGTTATGGTCTATCACTGTTCTGCGAAAAGACACTATTTTGCCACTGAGCGACGCATTAAATCCGGATTCAACGCATTTGAAATAGCGTTGCAGAATTGCTTGCCGAGATTGTCGGCATAAAATTCCTGAATGTTCATCACCGAAGCGAAGTATTTTCGTGAGAACCACCTGCGGCGGTTGCGGCGGTTGACGAAGCCCTCTCCGAGGTTCCGGCGGTGGCGAGAAGGTCTGCGATGCGTTGCAGGATATAGCCCAACGACTCCGGGGTTATGGAGTCTTTGGCTTGCAACTTGCGGAACTCGGCAATGAGTTGAGAAAGTGATTTGGTATCAATAGCCATAACTGATGCTGTTTATACGGCAAAGTTATGGTGGCGACGATACGGGGGAAAAGACACGAATTTTCAACGGAGTGCGCTGTATGTCAGCGAAATTTTGTAACTTTGCGTATGACAACGGCATATACTTTAACTTTAGCATGAATAAGTGGCAGAAAATAGTAGGTGTAACCATAATCTCAGCCTTGATTATTGCACACATCTGGGCATTAACGGATTATCTGTTTGTGGCAGAATTGGCAGAAACGTATTGCGCAGAGATGGGACAGGATTTGTTCTTTGATTGTATCTATAATTTCAAAGAACATTTTTGGTGCTACAATGTACTGGCAATGTTTGATATTATATTTATTATCTGGTTATTCGCAGCTCTTTGGCGGAAAGGGAGTAAAGAATGAAAGTCTATTGGGCAAGTATAGAATACAAGTATATAAATAACACTCTAAAAGGAGGATTTGTATATGTTTTTATTAAGGCTCGTTCACAAACAGATGCTTATGAGAGAATCATTGAAGAACTTAATCAAATGAAATTGTCAATATCCGTTCTCGAATTTTTAAGGCAATATGACGAAAGCACAAAATGGCACGATGCAAAAGAAACAAAGCACTATCTGAACTTATATAATTTAGCAAATAGAAACGAGTGCTGTGTTTTTGATACTTTTTACGCATACGAGCACGAATAGTATTGTCGTTATAGATAGTTACGATTGGTTACAAAGTAACTGGCGGTGCATAAAACCAAGTGTTTTTCAGAAGCGAGGTGCGGTTATCGCTGTGCGCTTTCGTATCTTTAGCGAAGAAAAAATGAGCGGTCGTTGAGGGCGTTGGCGACTATGCCGATGAAGTCGCGGCCGAGGTTGCCGACAAAGAACTTTTGCGCCACTCAGAGAGTGACGGCGCGGCGCATGATGTCGGGATTGAGGGCGTTTGATATGGCGCGGCAGAACTCTTGGCCGAGGGTGTCGGCGTAAAATTTCTGAATGTTCATTACCGAGGCGTAATACTTTCGCGAGAACCATCGCTTGCGTTTACGACCATTGGCTTTGCCGATGTCGCCTGGGTTGCCGCGAGGTGTATTTCGCCCTGTGCCGTAATCGACAAACAGGCCGTAGGTGTTGAAGGCTTGTGTTAACGTAATGTCGATAAATTTGCCGTCGGCGGTCATGGAAATGCCGACGGTTGAGCGGTACAACGCGCCGGTGTCGATGACACCAAGAAGTGCGATTTGCTCGCGCCATATCTTTACCATAGTGGCGTTGAAGGCACGGACGTATTTACGCCGGGCTTCGACACTGTTTTTATCTGTATTCATAGGAATGTTCCATTGGCAAAGGTTGGCTTGATAGCTTGCACCATCGACCGCAGAGCTGCGCCCTGCGCCCGCTGACGTTCAAGCGCCAACTTTGCCGATGGGCTTACGCCCATTCATCGGGATTGTATCTTAAATCTGTGAAAACATCGACGGCAATCTGAAAATATGCTCCGGCGGCTCCGTTGAAGAAGTATCGGTCAATCTCGTTGAACGTTATACGTGGGTCAAGATAGATGCAGTTCTGCTCCAGTCTGACCTTTTCGGGGAGCAAGCGCGACATGAATTGCCGGAACAGTTCGCGCATGGTTTCCATGCACCCGGCGCGAGCGTCCATATCGTCTATGGCGTGACGCATAGCGAGAAACACCGTTTTGATGCGGCGAGTGCGAGGCGTGTTGTTGAGTTCCGTATAACCGTCGGCAATGTCGCTGACGCAGCAAAAGGCGGTAGCCTGTTGCATAGCGTGAAGTGCTTCCTCGAAGCCTTCAAGCCCCGACACTTTGCAGAAGGTAAAACCTTCGGCAACCGCAAGTTTATTCTTGGCGATAAGATTTTGGAAAAAATCAGTCGCCGACCAATCCCCTTTAAGCGAATACAGAGATGTGCTTGCACTATCTATGTTGAGCGACTTTGGGGATGCACTTTGTGAATCACTTTTTAGCATTGATTTGAGCGTTAATCTGTTTATATTCCTTGGCTTGTGCGTTTAACTCCGTTAAAGCACGCCAAGTATCGAGCGAAAGAATTTCCTTTTCCTTTGTGATATCACCTTTAGTGAGGGCACGAATTTGAGCGTCCATCGACTCCTGGAGTTGTTTGCCGATGTTCGGTGAGCTGCCGAGCAGGTTTTCTGCGTTGGCGGTAGCCGGCTGAAAAAAGTCCGAAAAACGTCGGGCAAACATATCCTTTAGCGAAGCCACCCAATAAAAGATGCTGATGCGTTCTTCGGGCGTGAGTGTCGCCGAACAACCGGGATAAAGAACGTGTGCGAGGTCGTCGAGCAAAGCATCTTTTTGCGTGGAGAGAAAACCTTGGTAAAGGTTTTCCACCACGATATACGTTTCAAACGGCACGCCTTGAAACTCAGCGTCCACGCTTGCGTGGTTTCGGAGTTTCTTCAGGCGGACAGGCGATGCCGGTATCGCATCGAGCCAGCCGAGTGAGGGTATCACCTCGGCGATAAGCGTACCTGAAGTTTGAAACAGATTCTTTCCGTGCTTCAGCAGGAAAGAGTTCTTGTCGTGGCGAGCTATAACCTTACAGCCGCTGAAGTGAAGCAGCGCGAGCGTCTTTATCTCGTCAGCGGCAAACTCCTTGGCGATAAGCGAATAGACGTAACGCAACTGTGCGTCGTCGAGTTCGTGCCACCCTTGCGGCACATTGAGATTTATCGAAATGGTTGCCATAATATCTTTTTTCTGCAAATGTAAAGCACACGGCATACCTTGGAAAAGACAGAAAAAGGCTCCCGATGTGGGAGCCTTTGTTGTCGATGAGCGGCTCAATCTACACATTCTTGAATGGAGATTGTATAGACTTCATCGAGGATTTCCGTCGCGATAGCGAGCACTTGTTTCCACGCATCGTAACGATTATCGGCGAAGATCTGTGAGATGTGCAGGTCCGAATAATCTTCATAAGTTACGAACGAGAAGTAATTTCTTTTGCCCTCGGGCAGAACGGCGTTAATGTCGTTGAGATAAATGGAACGATGTTCCCTGCGAGTGTTGTCTGTTTCAGTCATAATTGAACGAATTTAAAGAGTTATGTGCCGAAGCACGTTAGATTTTACGAACAAACCAAGAGAAGCGGCATAGTGAGCGACTTGTCAAGGATTGGTCTGCGTCCTCGGAAGAATGAGAATGGCAGCCAACGTGCTTGTCCTTGACTTAGTGAACGCCGATTCTAACTTTGTGAAATAAAATCAGTGCTCCGTGTCATAACTCTCGTTCAAGTATGGCCGACAACCGAAGCCGAACTCGTTTCTCTCAACGGCAGCCGTTCGGTGTCAAAAGAAATACCCTCGTGCTTCCTTTTTGTTCTTGAAGATTGGAGGAGCAAACAACTTCGCCGTTTCCGATGCGTGCCACTCAGGAAACAAGTCAGGAAATCGTCGAATGTGGTTTACCACATCTATCATATCTCTCATTCTGATTGAGCCGCCATTGAGCAAATCAACGACTTGCCCTCGAATGGCGTTGATGACGCGAGCAAGGTCTGCCGTGTGCGTCTTCCGCAGCACCTCGTTTCTCAGCCGCACCATAAGTTCGGGTGAGAAAAACTCCTCGGCAAGAGATGCCTCGATGTCGAGTATCATGGGGCGAAGTGCGAGATAACGCTCCCACTTCGAGCCTGTACCTTTCACTTGGTCGGTGATGGCGAGGTCGGGAAACAGCGTTTCACCGAAGAACGAAGCCTGCAAGGAAGTGAGCCACTTACTCGCACCGACAAGTGCCGGCAGCAGATTGCCGATGCAATCGTCGCGGTAGTCGGCGAGCGAGGCAATCAGACGGTCAACACGTTCTTTCGATGCCGGAGCGATGTTTTGGTTGCTGACCACTCCAAAGCCATTTGGAGTAAGCACCAAATCGAGCGAGGGGATAGCACGACGAAGTGCCTCCGAGGCAATGAGTTTTGCAGTAATGATGCGGATAGGATTGTCGGTAGTGTAGCCGCAAATAGTGTTGAAAGTAATAGTGGAAACGAAAGTTTCAATCACCCAGTTCTCCGCAAGGTCAATATCGACCTTGACCTTGTCAAAGAGCGATACCTCGCCTTTGACCGTTGCGAACACATTAGGCAGGTACTGCCGCAGTGTGTCGTCATTGTTTATCAGTTTCGCCATTTGTGGTAACTTGTTTAGCGTCGGCGTGTTCGTCGAGCGTGGTTAGTTGAATAAACGGACAATCAGGCACGACACCTTTCCACCCATTAAAGCGAATGATAATTCGATGGACGGTGAAAAGCAAGTCGTGATACGGCTTTTGGAGTGCCTGTGCTATTGTATATAGTTCTCGTTTGTCTGAGCCGGAATTGTTGGACTGCGACTTGCCGGGCACACTGCCGACAAGATTACTATGCACTCGCATAGTAAAGCAGAACATATTCACGGCCTCCTGAATGTCGGTGCTCCAGTCGCCACCCTCCTTTGAGTCATCAATTTTGTTGATGACCACATCGTGCTGTTCCTTGCCGTCGGGTGTAACGTAGAACGTGGAGAACCAGGCTTTACCGCTGTTCTCCGCCCCGGTAAGGAAGTCGAGAATGCTCTGCTTCTCCTGCACGATGCGTTCCTGCTGCTTGCGGCGGTCGGTGATGCCCTCACTGCGGAAAATCGATTCCCAATACTTTTGGGAAATCTCGATTTGATATTTGATAGGTGCGGAGTTGCGGAGTTTCGACTCCTTTGCAAGTCCGATGAGCTGCTTGATGTTATACCATTTACCTTTGAAAAGCGAAGCGTAATAAGGAATGGGATAATAAGTGCTGTCAGGGGTCGGTATTCGCGACACCACAGCAAACTTGCGGCAGGTCGTGTTCTTGGCGAGCCTGTCTTGCAGGTCTCGCCATGGAGCAGCCGCATCAAGCAACTCTATCACCTCGATGTCGCTCCGTGAGGCGATGCACTTTCTCCAGTTCGCATAGAGCAAGCGAGTTATTCTGCCGTCCTTGCCGGCAGGAGCGAAGCGGCAATAACAAGCCTCTTTGCGTAGCAGACGCACGATTTTCGTGCCGTCGCGAGAAAGGATAATCACACTCACGGCAAAGCCAAAATGCTTGAAGTCTTGGCATACGCCGAGATAGTACGAGGCGATGTCATTGTCAAGAAAGAAGTCCTCTACTTCGCTCTTGACGGCTGCGGTGGCAAGACAAGTGTCGTAGCTGAGACCGCTGCCGAAACAGACTTCAGCATTAAACATCTGGCAAGTGGAGAGCGTCTCGTCATCCTCGATGAGCTTCAATATATCGAAAGGCATATTGTTGTCGCCTCCCCACGGCATATAAGAGAGCGTGTCGTCAATTATGACCGGCACGATGTCAACGTCTTCTTTGAAGACCGCTGACGAGTTCACTTGAAACGCCGCCCGAGCCGACAGGTTCGGTAGCGTTTCGACCGAGTTAAAATTCAAATTATCCATAGCGAATGAAATAAGCGTTATAGAAATACTTCGCAGTCGTTAACGGCGAATATGCAACAATCTCTGATTTTGCGGATTTGCCCCGACGTGAGCAATTTAATATTGCGAGTTCCGGCATAAAAATCGTAGCGGAGCGAGATGCAATTATGCAGGTGAAGTATTTCGCCGTTGGCTTTCCAAACTGAAATATCCACCGGGTCGCCGCTGTTAAGCATAGTGCGAGCCGTGGTAATATGTATTGAGCGAGCCATTATCTGAAAGTATAATCGTAAGGTTCTGTGAATATGCCTACGCCTAACGGATTGCGCTGTGCGATGCGGTTCTCCGCATATCGCCAAGTGAATTTCATCGTGTTAGGCTTCTCCGGGTCATCGGCAATCTCACTTGTGGAGTCTGTTATAAGTACCGGGCGGAGTGCGTCGAAGTCGCCGTCGTCAGGTGCACTCTCGTAAGGGGTTCGCACATCGTCGGAGCAGAACATCTGCTCGGCGAGCGAACACTCGTCGGCAGTCAGCCCTGCCGACTGCACCTCGTAGGTCTGTTCGCAAGTGGCATCGTAGAACTGAGACACAGTGCCGAGGACAGCCAACGAGCGGTCAACCTTAGTTTTGGCTGTGGTAACAGCCGGAACGAAAAGGTTGTCAGGCACGTTGAAACAGTTGCGGAAATAGAATGGACGAGTACCCGAAAGCGACTTGTCGATGAAGAACGAGGCGGCACGGTCGCCCACGCGAATAGTGAACGCGGTGAGTTCTATTTCCGCACCCACCATGTCCTCTGCTTGTCGCTGTATCTCTGAACAAAAGATAGTGTGCGTCCACACTCCGTCGCTCGATGCCGTAGATTGCTGATAAGGGCCTTTGAAAGAGCAATGCCCCGGTATTCCGCCACTAAGGAAATCGCAGTAAATCTCGTAGTTGACGAGTTCTCCATTATAGGCAAAAAACGGCAGGAACACGAAACTCTCGGGAGCTACGCGCCTCGATGCGGCAGCAGTGAGGAAGTGCGACTTCAGCATCGGCTCGAAATCGTAGATATCCATGTCGCGGTCGCAATAAATCACCATAAAACCGCTACGGTCGTAGTCGTCGCTGTGGTCGTCGGGAATATCCACATACGCTTCAAAATACAGTTGCATCACCGCCAAACCCGACGGACGCATCGCCTGTTCGACGAGCGAACGCAAGTCGTAAAGCATCACTCTGCCGTCGGTGGCGTAATAACGCTCCGACAACAAATTACCTGTCTGCGACGTCGAAATATTCACGTCGATATACTCCTTGTCGGTCAGTATCGAAATCGTCCCGATATGACACGACAACATCATAGCCCGAAAATTCTGTATCTTAATCATACGGCAAAGGTAAGCGTGCAAATCGCCAAAGCAAAAGACACGAAAAGCGGCAACCCGATGAGGGCTGCCGCCGTGAGATGCGGAACGTTTGGAGAATTTTATTCTTCCAAACTGTCCGGAACGAAGTCCGGCGCATCAGGGTCGATGCCTCTGGCGATGTACTTTGCACGAATGGCGTTGTACGATTGATGCACAATCTGATTGATTGCACGGAATTGTTCGTCTTCAATCAGGAGAGCCAGTTGTTCTTTTTGGCTCGGGAACTGTAGCCCGAAACCGTAGTTGATTGTTCGAGCTGCGTTCAAAATAACTCTGAGTTCTTGTTCAGTGAACTTGTTGTAGTCGATTTTCATTGTTAAAATAATTATAGAGTGAAACATTCGTGAGAGTTGTTGTCGATGTGGAAGATTGAGAGCGTGTAGTTCTCCGCACCCTTGCGGAATTCGAGGCGGATAAAGTCTTCGTTATCACGCCAACAGTAGTAAAGGGCGGTTCGCATAGCGTCCATATCGCTGTCGGCAGTCAATTTCCATTTGCCTTGTCTTGTGTAGCAAGTATATTCTTTCATTGTCGTGTAAAATTAAAGAGTTATACATCGGGGAAGAAAGACAAAGAGGCTCACGCCTCTTTGCTCGCTTCCATTTTGAGTTTGTCGTAGATGTTTTGGCTGATGACCGCGCCGTAGCGATGTTTGAGCAAGTGCATATAGCGGAGAGCACTCTTGGCAGTCTTGCAACCGCAGCCCACATTGTCTTTCGGGGCGACACCTTGGAAATAGACGTACCAGCGGTCAAACTTGCGTTGAGCGACGATGAGATGTGGAGTAACTGTAGGCTGTTGGATAACTACGTTCTCGACTTGTTGAGCAGCCTGTTCGGCTTTCTTTGAAACTTTCTTTGCCATGATTTTTAATTTTTTGATGATTGAACATTGGCGCATTAGCGCCGTTTATTTTACGTGCAATCAAGTGGACGAAGCAGTGAAGTCGAGCCGCAAGGGTGATTGCCTTGTTGCAACGAAGCGAAACAAGGAGGAACACGGAGTGCACACTTGCCCTTGCAGCCTGAACATCGTCCTAACTTTGCACAGTTAAAATGAATGGTGCGATTGCGGTTAACCAATGTTCTTCATCTACAAAATGCCGGCTTGCCGAAAAATCATAGCAAAAAAGGTAGCCGATAAAGGCAATCAGCAACAAAGAGGTTGTAGCCTCAGCCGGAAGTGGAGCCACACTCAAAGTCGCTGCAAGATTGACGCTGTCTATTTTCCAAAGGGTACAGCACCTAAATGTGGAGCGGAGGTTGAAGCCAAGAGTGCCGCTATTGCCGTTCAAGCATCGAGCGGTCAGCAACGACATCGGAGACATCAAAGTGGAGAGCGAGAAAAGCCGGGTAGCGGCGTTCTCCCTCGATGTATCTTTAATTTGACAATGAATGAGATGCTACACTGACTAAGCAAATAAGACTGCCGAGGGCGATATGCTATGCAGCCTCTTGCAGTTGGCGAGAAGACTTATCAAGCACGAATTAGGAGAACAGCACTCTCAATCTACCGGCAACAACCACGAATACGCTATAATTCAACAATGGAAATCGGCAAGTTCACCGAGAACGAAAGTACCAACGACAGCGACAATCAACCACGCCGGGCGGAAGCGAGCCGACAAAGACCGGCTCGGAAAAACGGCAATCGCACAAACGCAACGAAGCGGCTGCAGCCGTATGATTAAGATACATTCCGCTGTTCCCGGCGGTGGAGAGGGCAAAAAGAAAGTCAGCCGCTTGGCTGACCGTCTTTCCGGAAAGAAGGCTTGCTTAGTTGTAAGAGTAAACCATAGTGTAGTCAGCGTTGCCAACACGTGCTGCTGCGATGTTTGAGGCTTCGTCTTCGTTGTAGGCTTCAACGTAAACCATTTCGCTCTCACCGTCGAAAGTAATCACTTCCACTTGATATTCTTTTAACTCGTTGCTGTTTTCGTAAGCGTCGAAGTCCTTAACTGCGAATTGAGAAATATGTGTCATTGTTGTAAGAATTAAATTGTTAATAACTGTGCGCCGAGGCGCGATTGATTTTACATTGCAATCAGGAGCGAATGAAATCAGTGCCTTGGCACGACAGCCGACAAGGGCAAGACCGAAAAATACTCTTTTTTTATAGGCACGAAGAAAAAAAGGAAGATTTGTCGAGGCTGCTTGTTACACCCTTTTCGAGCGTGGATAAATCGCTAACTTTGTAATGGAAAATTCCCTATCGTGCTTTAGGCTTGCACAATGTTATGTGACAATCAATTCTGTTAAGCAACAATGGCAACATTTTATCCGCAGTTTGGACTCAGAGCGGAGAAAGCGGCAACACCTTAAAAAACAAGTGCAGTGGTACGGCAGACGAGAGAGCAAACATCTTTTCCGTGCCTACAACGTCCGAAGCTGAGTGCAGTAGCCAATGTTCGGTGAGCGACATAATGCCTTACTCTTACTAAGCAAGCCTCCGCAAAGACGACAGAGTGGAGCGGTAGCCCACGATTTTGGTTCACTCCATCGCAAAAGAAAAAGCCCCGGAGGTATCTCCGAGGCTGTGCGTTATGGATAGACCGCGCCAGCAGACGCGAAACTCGTTTGAGCGAACCCTTTCGGTCGAGACCTTAGGCTCGATTTACGAAAGCGCGGCGGCGGTGCCGCAACTCCGTAAAATTATATGTCATCAATAGGGTTAGAGTATTGCCTTTCATGTCTCGTTTTCCCAATAGAAATGCCGCATATAACAATTGCACCAGCTATTTCCAATTGTCTTTTGAAAGATTCCATCGAACGTCCAGATGTAATAACATCATCAAACAATACGATGTATTTATCCTTAAAATACGAAGTATCTATTGAATACTGAGCGGAAGAAGTGCCCCCCATATGTTTGGCTTCTCCATCGCTGATAACAGAGACATAATTATAACCGTTGCTCATTCCTGTCTTTCTACAAAGCTCTACAGCGAAATCCTTGTAACGGCGTTCTGTGACAACTCTTTTTGAAGAAGGAATACATACTAAGGTCAATTGTGACAATCTACAACTACCGAAAGTATGGTTCAGAAGCTTTATATAATACTCCCCGATTTTCAGACAGGCACACAGATGGCG
>ULSK01015916.1_pt1 | contig 25809 bp, 25 predicted proteins | sample 1956311 | NCBI WGS metagenome assembly ULSK01 (sample SAMEA4835706, study PRJEB28245) | human gut metagenome | biome: gut microbiome; material: fecal sample | place: Denmark | collected 2008 | reverse complement strand
ATTTTTCGTAATATTGCATTTGCCTTTGGACTCTACCCATTGAACTCAAATCAATCCTCGGCACCGAGAATTACACTAAATTACTTTGTAAACCCGCTGAAAATCACTAAATTTGCAATTATGATTGAAGACACGACATTAACCCAATTCCTCGTAGAGCCGATAAGCCCACCGTTAGTTCTATCATCACAACCTGGTGAAAAGGCTTACTCTCTTAAATCCATTCACCACGGAGAATGTAAGAACAGGGAAGAAGAGCAATCAAAGCTTGCTGAAGCAGAGGTAACGCCAAATACTCTCGGCTTTGAACTTGACTTTGAAGTAGATATGTATCCTTATGACCTTATCACATACACGGCGGATAAACACATTAATGCCCATTTCGTATGGGGAAATCACGCCCCGGGAGAGAAAAACTATCAGGAAAAATGTCGATTTAAGCCCGGAGACAAAGTATTATGCGTGATTCATCGCGGATATGATGCAGTCATCCCTGCAATAGTAGTTGAACCACTTGGTGAGCAACATGTCATACAGTGGCATAAAGAAGCACTCGAAGAAGGCTATGGTGCCCCTGATACATTCGAGGAATTTCTTGAAACCCATTATGATTGGGACTGGGATGCTGTCATTGTGCGCCCTCTTGTCCGACTAAAAAACGATTGGGAAGAGATGGGTGAAACAGAAGCAATCCAACGAGTATATCTTTTCCCTTATAAAACTTTTGAAATATGAAACTTCGAGATAGAGACAAAGCAGCAGAACATATAGCGATGAGTTTGGGAAATGGTGTAGAGATTAAGGATAAATCTACACCGTCATACGTATTCCAAAAAATTACCCGCAACGAAAAGGTGAATGAGACATTATGTAGATTTTTCGATATACCCGAAACCGAGGATTTTAAAACGGCATATGATCAAGTAGCATCAGGTCAGGGAAACGAATCCGAGAATCTTCTTACTCTTCATTCCTCAGCACTCCTTGCTTTGCTATGTTTTTATAGAGTTGAAGCCGGCAATAGCCTTAGCATTGAATGTGATGGTACTTTATATGAATTCGATAAAGTATTCTTCGAGGTAGAAAATATTGTAATAAACCCACGCGACCGGCCCTCAAGCATTGATGTCGCCTTGTATTCTACTAAAAATAAAGTGCTTCTTCTTCTCGAATCAAAATTCACCGAGCCAATAAATGGTTCTAATTTAAAGGAGATCGGAGAAAAATATCACAGCCGGTTGAAACTTCTGTCCGAATCAGGGATAAGGTTTATAGATAAGACACATAAATTTGATTGCGCGAAAGTAACTGTCGGTAAAAGAAATCGTCTAATCTACTATGACGGAATCAAACAAATGATAGCTCACCTAATCGGAGCCGAGACGGGGCCTGTTAGCAAAAAAGGCAAACAAGAGGATTATGCTAAATGCTTCAATGAAGCCCAAAAAATCTATCTCGGATGCATCTTAGTCAGTGATTCCGACTTGTTTGAGAAATCCGAAAATGAAATGATTGCTGAATACATAAAGTTGTTTGAGAAATCCATGACAATCTTGGCTAAAACTATAGAAGGGCGAAATAAAGATAAACTGCATTTGCTAACTAAACCTAAGACATATCAAGAGGTTTTTGCCAATCAAATGTCGAAGTATCGTCTACCCAAGAAAATTCTTAAATTTTACAAACTTGAAAATACTCCACCTCTCTGATACTCACAACTGCCACCATCGGCTCCGGGATTTGCCCGAGGCCGATGTGGTCGTACATTCCGGCGACTTCTGTATGGTAGGGACAGAACAGGAAGCAATTGATTTTCTCAACTGGTTTTGTGACCTGCCATATAAACACAAAATATTCATCTGCGGCAACCATGACGATTGCCTCTATGGAGCCAACATCGACGGGCTCGACAACAATGTACATTATCTCTGTAACTCCGCGATTGAAATTGACGGAGTAAAGTTTTATGGCGTACCGATGTTTATGGGCGATTGCATAACTGACCGCCAGAGCCGCAACTATGCCAATATTCCATCAGATACGGATGTTCTGATAACACACTCTCCGGCTTATGGCATCCTTGACTTTGACGATGGAATCAACTATGGCTCTGAAGAAATCCTTATGAAGTTATCCGACCTTCAACTCAAAGCCCACCTCTTTGGGCATATCCACGCCCAACACGGAGTAGTGAAGAATGACGGAGTCATCTTTTCCAATGGAGCAATTATAAACGCTGATTACTCGGTTCCTAACACGCCAAATCAAATTTTAATCTAATCGGTACGGATGTTGCAGATTGGAATTTTAACTTTGCCACAAATTCTAAACAAGAAAAACTAATAAAATGTATTACGCAGTCAAAGATGGAAAGGTGATGCGCCATGAATCGTCATCATCGTTCAGAACTGTTTACAGTTCAAGCCCGAAGGCCGTGAAAGTCGTTCTCAGCCCCGATGAGAAAAATGTACTTATTCTCTGTGATAACGGTAATGTGAAACTCATGAATACCAATAATCATGGGGTTCGGACCGTCTATAATCAGACCGGCAGCCTCAAAGCTCAGGATATAGCATGGGACGGAAACAAGTCATATCAAGTCCAAGCCAACAATAGATGGTCGAAAAAGTCCATCTAACACCATCTCATATAATAATCGGCAGGAGAAATTTTGCCGATTATTTTTGCTTTTATTTTAATCGGAAAGCGTATTGCCGATTAAGCCACTAACTTTGCGGTGTATTAAGAACAGCAATCAGTTATGAAGGAACAAGCCCTCGTTTTTCTAAAACCGTTCTCAATCAAGAATCCTACTCTTGATGAGCAAAACGACTTCATGATGACAGAAATAGTCAATGAGGTTGAGTGTGCCAATCTCGGCAAGATATACAACAACGACATGCTTCATGGTCGAGATCTCGCAACCTTCATTCCAGAGCAGGTAAGGGAGAATAATCCTCAATGGGTTGTTGCCGTTGGTCAATGCGCAACGATAGTACTGGGTCTTCGCAATCAGAAAAAGGTGCTCCTGAACCCCAAAGTCAGTTATGACCACCTGAACAATGTTTCGGAATTTGACCGAGAGCATACTTTCGGCTTCTTCGACGACCGACACGAACAGGACTATGAACGGTTTCAGACAGTGTTTCCTCATGCCGGATGGTTTCCGCAGGATAATGACTTAACATTATTCACAATCAAAGAAATGGTGGAGGAGATAATCAATGGTTGAACTACTGCTAAAACGCTCCCTATGGCTTATCGACACGTTGAAACGTGGCGGTGAAATGACCTTTGATGAAATTTCTGCCAAATGGGATAAGTCTTCGGTCAATGATAATCAATCAGAGTTGACAAAACGGACATTCTACAATCATTGTCAGGCCGTTGCCCGACACTTCGGGATTGACATTGAATGTCGGCGCGGACGAGGACTAAATTTGTATTACATAACAAATCCGGAGGCTATCGAAGAGAACTCACTGACAAAGTGGGCTATTGACAGTTTTTCTCTTGGTGAGCTTCTTCTTGGCAACGCCTCTATATCTGATAAGATACTCCTCGAAGACATCCCGTCAGGGCGTGAGTGGCTTGAACCGGTTTTGCAGTCACTCCAGCAAAATCGAATGGTTGATATTATGTACGAAAATTTCGTTGGCGTTAAGTTCACCGGCATTGTCTGCCCGCTATGTGTCAAGCTCTTCAAGCGTCGTTGGTATGTTCTTTGTTTGACCGTCAATAACAGAAAGCGTATATTCTCGCTTGACCGAGTAAAAAATCTGGAGTTGACAGACAAGACATTCAATTATCCGCAGGATTTTGTCCCTGCCGACTATTTTTATGACGTATTCGGTATTGTTGCAGGAGTAGAGCGCAAGGTTGAAAATATTGTTATCCGCACTTATGCTGAACTTCCCGGATACCTCCGTTCATTGCCCATACATCACAGCCAAAAAGAATTGGAAACGAAAGACGGACACACCGACTTTTCGCTGCGGCTTGTCCCGACTTTTGACTTCATTCAGGAGCTGCTTCTCCACCGTGACCAACTGGAGGTCTTGACACCGGAATCTTTGCGAGAAAAAGTAGCAGAGATAGTTTCGCGAATGAATGATTTTTACAATCATGGCACGGAGTCGTAAGAAGAATCCTGTTGTAACTTACATCGGCACATCACAAAGGCGAGGCAAACAAATGTGTAACCGAATGTTTCGCCGGGTGAGTAAGACTGCACTTTTGAGAGATAAACTGCTACCAGTAAGTCTCAGAGAGGTATTGGACGAGTGGGATTTAGGCGGAGATGGCAAACACCGTATTCATCGGGATGACAATTATTATAAAAAATCACTTCGTAAATAGACATTTCTAAATGGATTATAAGGAAAAGAATGGTATTTTTCTATATCCTATTACAAGTCGCGTTGGCATGGCTCATTACAACGACCATTTGAAATATCGAGGTCGAATCTATGCCGAGAACCCAAGGGTCTTAAGAAAACAACCAAATCAAGAAGACTATGAAGAATACGTTTATTTGAAAGGTCAAGCTCCTGATTTTGAAATGTTCGTAACAAAAACAAGTAAGCGGAAGGCGGATAAAAAGCTTAGAGAATACGAATCTGATTACGACTGGAGAGATAATATCATTTCAGACGAAAATGATAAGACCGGCTTGACATCCATTCTCGGAGATATAGTCGTTCCATGTCAATTTACTGAGATAAGAGAAAGAACCGACTCAATATTTAACCCGCAACCATTCATCCCAGTGAGAGTATACGATGATTGGGGTATCATATCGACTGGTAAAAATCCGGTGTGTGCACTGCCTTTTGCATATCAAAATGTCCTGACTGAACGATGGGAAAAGCAACTATTCTTCGTACAGGAATGGGACGATCTTTGGGGCGTGTTCCGTATAAAGAACGATTACTATGACGAGAACAGTACAGACGATAACCCTTTTGCCCTCTGCTCGATAAAACCATTTGTGCCTTGTGAGTATGATGATATTAGTGAAAGTGAATTACAGGGCTCATGCCATCCAACCACTTTTTGGATTCTACATAAAGATGAAAAAATTGGCATAATGACACCTTACGGCTATACCGATGCCATATACGATAGTGTAGAACTCGATCACATGGAAATGGCTTTTGTTCTATACAAAGGGAATGATTGCGTGAAACTGTCTTATTTTGAAGTAGGACAGGCAGAGTCTTTAGAATCATCATAATATTGTCGCGCAGCTATGCTGACACTCTCTGCAATTCGGGCTCGGAACTCCGGCGGGGCTATTACTTCGGCATGGCCACCGTAGCCGAGGATGAGACGCTCCAGTTCGTTGTTTATAACCACCTTTAGCGAGAGCTGAACTGAGCCGTCGCGGAAGCGTTGCTCCACTTTCTGCGATTTATGAAATGGCTTTGACTCAACGTAAGGAGCCTGCTGGCGGTCAATCTTAATAACTACTCTCCGCGCTTTGTCATGGATTCCCTTGGTCACACCGATAGTGTCATCAAAGAAATGCTCCGGGTCAAAGTCAACGCATTTCTTAAACGGATGTTCTTTGTCAAGCGCAACCGATTGTATGCGGTCGAGGGCAAAGATATTGACCTGTGGAACGCGATTGGAGGCTTTTTCGCCGATTAGAAACCAGCGGTTACGATACTCCTTTAATAAATAAGGATATACTGTCAATGCCTCTGATTGACGGGCCTTGAACGACTGATATTCAATAATGATTGCCTGCTGTTTGCGCACAGCATCATATATGTCGCCGATAAATTTTGCTCCTTTATATCCTGCCACATGCTCCATGTCCATTGCCGGTACCGACGAGCCGGTGTGTCGAGAGATCTGCTCGTTGAGTTTGCTTATTGTGTCGATTGATGAAGCCAACTGCGGAAAACCCTGCAACTGACGCAATATGTCGAGAGCCGAGTTGAGAGCGTCAAGTCCCTCATCGTTCAGCGGGAGATGAGTGATACTGTAATCCGGATCTTCGTATTCATAATACTTGTTTTCCCTGACTACTATCGGGGCATTATAGCCCAAGCGGTCGCTGCGCATCAGCGCAAGGTCGTTCTGGAACGTGCGACGGCTCACAGGATTGCTCCGGCTCTCAAATTCAGCCAAAGCATCAGTGCAGGCGTCGATAAGGCCGTTGATAGTCCAGCGGCGGTAATGGTTCTGAAGACATTTGTCGATGGTGGATATTCGTATGAGAGTGGCGCGATTTATGGGCATAATCAGATTTTTTACAAAAATAGCAATTTTTTTAATAGTGCGCAAATCCATTGCGCACCACCATCTCAACTTTGCGCCATGATTATAAATGGACAAACAACATCGGCTGAAATTTTCACCGATAATATAGAACAATCAGCTCTTGACTGGATAACGGAACTCTGTAACCACCCGGCAATGGATGGCGTGCCTATAGTGCAGATGCCCGATGTTCACGCCGGGAGATTATGTAATGTAGGAACAGCTTATACAATCAGAACGTATGTCAATCCCGACCATGTCGGCGTTGATATCGGTTGCACCATATCCATGCACAAACTGTCTTGCAATGTCAATCCGGAAGACTACCCGCTGCTCGACCATCGCATCCGCGAAGCAGTCCCGACCGGTACGGAGATATGCCTTAGAAACTCACTCAACGAGAAAGAGTTGTTCCGATTCCTTAACTCGCAATATCAAAAAGCCCGCTCGGCCGTACCGGACCTTATCAATGAAGCATCCCGCATAGACGCCCGGTTCATCACAGATTTCTGCCGACGCATCAAACTTCAAGAAGGTATGTTCTACAAAAGCCTCGGCTCACTCGGTGGCGGCAACCATTTTATAGAATATGGCGAAGACACCGAATCAGATGATGGTTGGCTGACCATTCACTGTGGGTCTCGAAATCTCGGAGTCAAAGTTGCTAATCACTGGCGTAATATTGCGCATAATCCCAAACGTGCGAGATACATTGGCTATCTTTGGGACGATGCTTTGCGCGGTTATCTCTCGGATATGATAATCGCTCAGGCATACGCACTCTATAACCATCAAATAATCCGCGACCGGATATTCGCCATTTTCAAAAAACTGTGTAAGGCAAAGTGCATTGAATCTATCTTTACAACACACAATTATATTTCAGTAAGCGATGAAATACCAATGTTGCGAAAAGGATCGATCGATGCTTCTGAAGGTCGTAAAGTGGCAATCCCATTTAATATGCGCGACGGCATAGCAATCTGTATAGGGAAAGGAAATGAGCAGTGGCTCAGTACCGCGCCGCACGGTGCAGGACGCATCATGAGCCGCGCCCAAGCCAAAAAGCAAATATCCATGAACGATTTTCAGGCATCTATGAGCGGAATTTACTCGTCATCTGTCTGCGCCGGTACTCTTGATGAATCCCCTATGGCATACAAACCTACAGAGGAGATACTCAAGTTCATACAGCCGACAGTCGAAGTAGTCGCCATGATTAAGCCCAAACTCAACATTAAAGACAACGGAGAATAAAACACTATGTACAAATCACTGCCGGTCGCGGTCCGGTGGAATGTGCCAGAGCCGTCACGCTCGTTGCCCGCGAATTGCTAAAGGCTTTCCCTTCGCTGCAACTCGCCGACTGTGAGCCTCACAATCAGGCGGATGGATGCTTCATGTCAATGACATTCGCCACCGAAGAAGCAATCCCACAGCCTATTATTGACGAATGGCAAGGTACAGTACTTTGGCGTTCAACCAAAAATCCCTATCGTCCGGGACACAAACGCTCCAACTGGTTTGTCGGCATCAACTTTGTTGATGAAGTGGAACTGCCGCATATTGATGAATCGGATATTATTTATGAATCCTGCCGTTCCGGTGGCAAAGGGGGACAGAATGTCAACAAAGTAGAGGCCGCAGTGCGGGCAACCCATATTTCAACCGGACTATCAGTAAAATGCTCTGATGAACGCTCACAGTCGCAAAATAAGTCACTTGCAAGAGAACGACTGCTGTTGAAGCTCCGTGAGATAAACGAAAAGACTCTCGCCGATTCTCAGGCACGCCAATGGAACAATCACGACAACCTTGAACGTGGCAACCCCGTCAAAAAATTTTCAGGACCGCTGTAATTTTTATATGTTGTATCGGCCTTTGATACAAGTGGGGTGTAATTTTGTACCGTAAATCAAAGAAATATTAAGCAATGAGAGAATTAGACCTTCATAAAGCAAAAACCGCCGACACATCAAAACAGAAGAATGATGCAAAGAATGCTAAGCCTAAAAGCGTTCTGGAGGCGTTTGAATATATCGTTGAACTTGCCGAAGATTCTAATCTCGACAAGGAATTTATTGAGAAAGCCTCGACTCATATAAAATATGCAGTCCGCAAATTAAAACTGACTGCCATGCAAGTGGTTTTACTCGCCATGTTTGTTGACAGAAGCGAGGATAGCCGCATCATGATCTCAGAAATTGCCAAGTATGCCGGTTGTCGCACTACCAAGATACTGCGACTTTCCGATGACATAGATATTCTTGAATCCAAGCATTATCTTCGGGCATCCCGGTGTCGTAAATCGTTAAGCTACCGTGTTCCCGGAGCCGTTCTGAAATCCTTGCGCAAGAATCAGCCATACATTCATGAAGAAGAGCCTGTGGCTGATACTCAGACTTTCTTTGATAGATTCGACAAACTAATGAACGAGAAAGATGATGATGAACTGACCCACGATTCCTTGATGGAGCAGACAATGGAAATGCTTGTGGAAATCAAGGGTACCAAGTTTGCCACGGAGTTGCGTCGTTGTGGTTTTGACGATAAAGACACTCTGTTGTTTGTCTTTATGGCTCATTTGTTTGTGGAAAATAGCGATGACAATATCGGGTTCCATGACATTGACGACATATTCGACGACAATGAAATTCCGAGTTGGGTAAAATGGGAATTTCGCACCCGTGAATCAGAACTCTTTGAGAAGGAGCTTATAGAGAATGTCAATGAAGACGGCATGGCTCGTTCTGATGCCTTCAAACTGACTGATAAAGCTAAAGAGGAACTCCTTTGCGAGCTTAATATCAACGAAGTAGGCAAATCAGTCAAAGGACTTATAAAAGCGGAGACTCTGGCAGAAAAGAATCTGATATACAACTCTTCTGAATGTGAACAGATAACCGAGCTGTCATCTATTCTTTCAGACAGCCGGTTCAACGAAGTGCAGACCCGTCTTCGCACAGCAGGCATGAGACCCGGATTCTGCTGCATCTTCTACGGCACTCCCGGCACAGGTAAGACCGAGACTGTCTATCAGCTTGCACGGCAGACCGGTCGTGACATCATGCGCGTAGATGTCGATAAAATTAAGAGTTGCTGGGTAGGAGAAAGTGAGAAAAACATCAAGGCTCTTTTTGACCGCTATCGCAACATCTGCAAGAACTCAAAGCTCGCACCGATACTTCTTTTCAATGAGGCTGACGCTGTGTTGGGTGTCAGAATGGAGGGGGCAGCACGCGCCGTTGATAAAATGGAGAACTCCATTCAGAACATAATACTTCAGGAAATGGAAACGCTCGAAGGCATTATGATTGCCACCACCAATCTGACCACCAATCTTGACAAAGCGTTTGAACGTCGTTTCCTTTACAAGATACGCTTTGACAAACCATCTGTCGAATCACGGGCAAAAATCTGGCAGACAATGCTTCCTGACCTTTCCGAATACGATGCTAACACCCTTGCATCACAATTTGACTTGTCCGGTGGAGAAATTGAAAATATTGCCCGCAAACATTCGGTCAATGCAATTCTGAAAGGCAATGATTCTATTGATGTTCAGGAGATAATAAATTCATGTCGACATGAAAGACTATCTCAGAACGATCGCCCTAAAATCGGTTTCTAATATTTATAACACACAAAAACTCCCGCATAATCAACATGAATTATACGGGAGTTGTCTTTAGGGGACATAAAGAGCGGCAAGCTCCGTCAATCTTCTATTACATAACCCTTTATGCCACTTGCCTTTGTAGCGGCAGTGGGAGGTGTAGGCTTTGAAGATATTGCGGTCTCCGCGTTTCAGCTTTTTCAGGACGGTGGATTTGTTGACGACTCCGGGCCCGCAGTTGTAGGCGAGTGCGCCGAGAAGAACTAAGTCTTTGCCGTATTGGGAATAGAGGGCGCAGAATTTGGCGAGGTCTTTGCGGAGTAGTGCGTCAGCCTGTGCTTCGGTGAGCTGACAGCCTCGGCGGTAGGGTTCGCCCGGCTGAACTTGATGACCGTATCCTACATACGGCCAATGTCGGGGCTTATGGAGCGTCTCAAATTTCTTGATTATCAGGACTGCCCGCTCAAAGAGCGGCAGTTCCATAATCGACCGCTTTGCGGCGGAAGCTGGCATACATATGTGTTTTTTCATAATATAAAGCTGGAGGGATTCTTGCTACACTTCGCTACGCAAGCGCTACGCGATTACGAACCTCTCTACTCGGGTTCGAATCTATTCGCACTATCAAGAAAGAGGGGGTACCTTGCGGGTACCCCCTCTTTCTTGATGTGGAGCTGGAGGGATTCGAACCCTCGTCCAAACGTGGAACCAATATGCTTTCTACGTGCGTAGTCTCCGATTGGTTTTCGAAGATGGCCAGGCCGGGACGACCAAACCACCCCTTATCCCTAAGAGTTTCGCACAGACGTCCGGGCGCCGTCAGTACTATTCCCGATATACCTGCACCGCCGGATCGATTAGTCTCGGAAAAAGGACAATCGGGCGATGTCTCGTCCCCGCAACTGTTGCAGGGATAAAGCTAATCTACTGTACTTCGATTAAGCAGCGAGAGCGTAGTTGTTTTCGCCATTTAAATTTGCTGATGTCTCTGTTTAAAGAGCGTGGGCATCATCGCTCTGCACGCTTACATACCGCCTCGACACGCTGTCAAAACCGGTCAGCCCCCTCCGGGTCTTATTTTTAAGCCTGCAAAAATAGCGCTTTTTCGGCAGACTTCTTCGCGATTTACATATTTTTAACTTTTACACATCGCTAAAACATACATATGTCTACAAAAAAGACAGACGCCACAATGCCGTGATGCATTATGACGCCCTTTGTGTCTGAGCCGCGAGTGGGACTCGAACCCACGACCTTTTCGTTACGAATGAAATGCTCTACCAACTGAGCTATTGCGGCCTATGCTACCGGTCAAGGGGATGTCTCCTCGGCTTGAGCGGTGCAAAGTTACTAATAATTTATGGTTTGTTTACTATAAACAAGCGATATTTTTGATTTTTCAATCATCAACCGCGCCATGACAGGGGTGGCAACGTAAGGCACAACACCCGTCACAGTGGTCGTTGACCCGTAGTATGACGAATTGGTCTCGTAGGTTACGGATATCGGAGTCAATGTGAAAGTGATATCTTCGTCCGCAATCCGGTCTTTTTTAAGCAAATCAAGGAAGTAGTCTCGTAGCCCGACAAACTCATAAGTACCGCTCGTCGTGTTGTATGTGGCATAGAAAGATGTCTTGTTGTCGGGTATCTTGCTTTCCAAAAAGAACTTGTCTTTGTCTTTTGTCAAGGTCATCAACAGATATGTCGGCGGTTTTATGGAGTACTTATTGGCTATCTCCTCTACCGGGATGCTGATACCTACCGTATTGATTACGCCCAGGCCTTTGGAAACATTGGCACGATATTTCTCAATCATTTCGTTGCCGGGGAAACGGAATTGCACGTCAAGTCCGGCAGGAGCCATAATGACAGACTGACCTTGGGCTACACGGGCATTGATTTCGGGCGCTATTTCCAGCTTGATGTTGTTATTGGTAACGATTTCGGGCGTCACGGCAAAATAGTTGCCGGCACGCATGACCGTAGTGTCTTTTTTCTTGTTTTCGTCGTAGTATGTCTTGTGATAATACAGATGCATGGTCGTGGAAGCGATACGCGTCACACGGCCGTTGCCGAAAGTATTTTTAATATATAGCCCGGGAAATACCTTGGCAAAGTCCGAAGGCGTAGAATACGTTTGAGGATTGCTTCGGTAAGCCGAATAGAGTCCCTTGGCGAGGTCGCGCGGCAGGGTCACAGCCAACATACGGTATTTGAGCTTTTTGACCGAGTCAGGTTCGCCCACGGCACTGACATTGTATATCAGCGAAGCGTAACGTTTGGAACCGTCATAGTAGCCTGTCGGATCGAAGTCCGAGTATATCGGCGAGGGAAGTTGACGCGTCAAGGGATATATTTCCAATCCCATGGGCGCCACCGAGTCACCAGTGTATTCGCCGATGTTGAGCATCATCACCAGACGTAACGAGTCGATATCATTGACGCCTACACCTACGGTGTCCAAAACATTGGAGGGCATGAACTGAGTGACTATTTCGCTGGAAATGCTGCCATATCCGGGAGCGTCTACACGTCCTATCATCTGGGTAACCGAACGCGACAGGACCTGATGGTTGCTTATAGATTGTCCGGTGAGAGTGAAAGTAGTGTCTACGATTATGGCCACGCTGTCCTGCGTGATGGAGTTGCCTATGTCAGAGGAGTCGTCGCACGAGGGGGTCAGCATTGCAGACCCAGCCATGGCGGCAGCGGCGAGAATGGTGAGATACTTGTTCATCGTGTATTTCTCAAATAGTATCGGAGAAGCCTTTGCGTATTGTCAGAGGTTTTTGTAGAAGTCCATATATGCGGCAGCATACCCTTCTTCGCTGGGGAAGGCCATGAAAGGTTTTCCGGAAGCCTTGGCTGCCTCAACGGCCTCGACAGGGGCGTCCGCCACAGCTTGAACCACACCGTCACTGTATTGCATGGCTATGCGATGCAATGCGGCCGTATCCACCGGGCCTCCAGAAATTACGGCAAGATCCTTGGCGCTGAAGCCGTCCATGCGCAGCTTCTCGACAGCACGCGCATCCAACGGCGATTCCATTTCGTCGGCAAACAACGAGTACACCACCTTGACATTGCGAAATGCCGGGTCCTTGGCGTAACTCTTACGAATATACAGGGGCACAAGCGCGGAAATCCAGCCTGAACAGTGTATCACAACCGGCGGCCAGCGCAATTTCCTAACCGTCTCGAGGACGCCGCGAGCAAAGAACATCAGCCGCTCGTCGTTCTCCGAAGCCAAACTCTGTGTTTCCAGAGCACCCGAATTGTGGCGCTGGAAGTAGTCATCGCTATCTATAAAGTAAACCTGCATGCGCGAGGGCTGCAGCGTAGCCACCTTGATTATCAGCGGATGATCCGTGTCATCAATCACGATATTCAGACCTGACAGCCTTATCACTTCGTGCAGTTGGTTGCGACGCTCGTTGATGGCGCCATAACGCGGCATAAATGTGCGTACTTCAACGCCAAGCTCCTGGATGCCCTGCGGCAAGTCGCGGCATAATCCGGACATGACATTCTGGGGCAAATACGGCGCTATTTCCTGCGAAATGTATAAGACTTTGTCTACCTCCATAATTAATCTAAATGCTTTTTGCGGTGGATATTTAATTCCTGCAAAGTTACGAATTTTTTCGGACATAGCCATCTCCGGAGTCCACCACGCTCAACATTAACGTATTTTTTAACAAAAAAACAATAGCGGCCTCCGATGCGTGATACATCGAAAGCCGCCTTGGCCGTCGGGGTGACAGGATTCGAACCTGCGACCACCTGGTCCCAAACCAGGTGCGCTACCGGACTGCGCTACGCCCCGTTTGCGCCGCAAAGTTACGCATTTTTTGCGAAATGTGCAAGACATCGCCGACCAAGGTGTGCATACGCACCTGCATGTTTGATGAAAAAATCGTATCTTTGCGGTGCGTTAGGAGGATGAACGCACGCCGTAGACCATATCCGAGGTGACTTCCCGCACACGGACTATGCTCCGCCTGACACGACAAGCATTGACACACAGGACACAACCGGACAAACAACTATGGATAACAAATATAATGTGCTGCTGCTGGGCAGCGGCGGACGCGAATGTGCATTGGCATGGAAACTGGCCCAAAGCCCCCTGCTGGCCGAACTATATATAGCTCCGGGCAACGGCGGCACTGACAACTACGGAATCAACGTTGAGATTTCGCCTATGGACTTTGACGCTGTGGGCGATTTTGTGGCTTCACACGCCGTCAATATGGTGGTGTGCGGCAACGAGGATCCGCTCGTGGGCGGAATTCGCGAAGCACTGCTGCTCCGCTTTCCTTCATTATTGGTGGTAGGTCCGGACTCCGGGGGCGCCGCGCTCGAAGGTTCCAAAGATTACGCCAAGGCTTTCATGGCCGAATACGGCATCCCGACGGCCGCATACCGAACTTTTGACGCCGCTTCCATTGCCGAAGGTGAAGATTTTTTGGGCAGCCTGCGACCTCCCTACGTGCTCAAGGCTGATGGGCTGGCAGCCGGCAAAGGCGTGCTCATCATCGACAAACTTGACGAGGCGCGCAAGTCCCTGCGTCAGATGCTGTCCGGAATGTTCGGGCAGGCTTCGGCTCGCGTAGTCATTGAGGAGTTTCTCAGCGGTATCGAGTGCTCTGTATTTGTCCTGACAGACGGCACAGGCAACTACCGCATATTGCCTGTAGCCAAAGACTACAAGCGCATAGGCGAAGGGGACACCGGGCCAAACACCGGGGGCATGGGCGCAGTCTCGCCCGTAGCTTTTGCCGATAGTGACTTTATGTCCAAGGTACGCACACGCATCATCGAACCTACATTAGCCGGACTACGCGACCGCGGAATCGACTATCGCGGCATCATTTTCTTGGGCCTCATCAATGTTGCCTCCAATCCATATGTCATTGAGTACAATGTCCGCATGGGTGACCCGGAGACCGAAGCCGTGATGCTGCGCATCGACTCGGACCTGCTCGAATTGTTCGCGGCAGCGGCAAACGGCGCACTTGGCGACACCCTCCTGAAAATCTCGCCATTGGCAGCTGCCACGGTGATGGCCGTATCCCCGGGGTATCCGGGCAGCTATCCCAAAGGGTTGGCAATATCCATAGACACGAGTCGCATTCCGGCCGAGGCAGTGCTATTCCATGCCGGGACGCGGCGCAACCCGGACGGAACTTCGGTCACGGCCGGAGGACGCGTCATTGCCGCATCCGCCACAGCACCCTCCCTGGCCGAGGCGCTTGCAACGGCATACCAAGCCATGGACGCCATCGACTTCGAGGGCAAATACTTACGCTCGGACATCGGCCGAGATGTTCTGTCTTTGATGGAATGACGGCTTTGACAGGCAGAAATCCCGGGGTCTTTCGCCATTTTCAAACGAAACGGCCGGCATCCGCAATCTTCAACCGATGCCGGGCTTAAAAAGACAACGATTAAACCAACTATGTTCAAGGCGCACAATTTTTCGCTGGTACAGTCTCAGGCAGCCACCATTTTTACTGCCATAGTGATGATGGTGGGCGCGCGATGGTTCTTTGCCTCCGCAGACGTGATACACATTAATGCCAACAGCGGCATAGTGACTCCCTCGGCCAATTTATGGATTGAATCATCCTATGCCTCAATGCTTGTCAACGTGGGACTTATCCTGACAACGGCAGTGATGATGCTGATACTAAACCAGCGCTACAACCTCCTGGGCACAGTCTCGACACTCGAAGCCACCATATTTTTTCCCATGTGTATGGCCACGCCCGACCTGCTGGTACAACTATCCACCGGCATTCTTTTGTGCATCATACTGATACTGTGCCTATTCCTTCTATACGACACCTATGGCAATCGAAACCGTACAGGCAATATCTATCTTATCTTCCTGCTCCTATCGGGCATGACCGTCACGCAATATTGCTATGCGCTATACATCCCGGTATTTATCTTAGGACTGGGACAGATGCGCATCATGGGATTCAAAACGCTTCTGGCAGCCTTGCTGGGCATCGTTTCGCCATGGTGGGTGATGCTCGGATGCGGAATTGCCGGCACCGATGATATCCGTTTTCCCGAATTGGAATCGCTGTTTGCCTCCGTGGGCCTCAATGACACGTTGCATGTCTTTGCGGCTGTGGCTGTCACCGCCGTCATTGCCATGGTGTCGTGGAGCGCCAATTTCATGCGAATGCTCAGTTACAACGCGCACAAGCGTGCATATGCCGGCAGTATTACCTTGGTAACCCTGTTCACCATCATCATCACCCTTGCCGACTATCCCAATGTCTGCGCCTACCTGCCCGTATTGTGCATGTGCGCCGCCTATCATTTCACCAATTACATCGCACGTCAGCAACGACAGGTCCAAATCCCGGCTGTAGCCACCATCGTTGCCATTTACGCCGCCATATACTTATGGAGAATGTTCCTTTGAATATTATCATCGATACACATATACCCTATATCAAAGGGGTTCTGGAACCCTATGTGCAATCAGTACGCTACCTTGAACCGTCGGCCATAGATGCCGCAGCCATGGCCGATGCACATTGTTTAATCACTCGCACTCGCACTCGCGTAGACGCGGCGCTACTTGACGGCAGCCCCTGCCGCATGGTGGCCACCGCGACCATAGGCACCGACCACATCGACCTCGCATATTGCCATAGTCACGGCATTACCGTGGCCAATGCCCCCGGATGCAATGCCCCGGCCGTGGCACAATACGTGCTATCGTCCGTACTCGCCTTGGCCAATAGACCTATGGCGCAGCATACCATAGGCATAGTTGGCGTAGGCCACGTGGGACGTATCGTTGAACGCTGGGCTCGCGCACTATCCATGAACGTACTGTGCTGCGACCCGCCGCGTGCCGCAGCCGGCGATCCGGGTGCATGGTACAACCTTGACGACATAGCCGCCCGAGCCGACGTCATCACCTTTCACACTCCGCTGACGCGTGACGGCGCATACCCCACATGGCATATGTGCGATGCGACATTTGTCCGCAGCCTGCGGCGCGCCCCTATCGTCATCAATGCCGCCCGTGGGCCTGTGGCCGACACCTCTGCAATGCTTCAAGGCCTGCGCGACGGCCATATACGCGCTGCCGTCATCGACACTTGGGAAGATGAGCCGAACATCAACCGCGAGTTGCTGGAACACGCCTCCATCGCGACCCCGCATATCGCCGGGTATTCGCGCGAAGGCAAGGCCCGGGCAACAGCAATGGTACTGAATGCCGTCTGCCATTTCTTCAGACTGCCGCAACTACTGCCCATCGGAGCACCGGTCATCCCCGCCGAAGACCTACGACCGGGAGCCGCCCCGATGCCGGCCGACCTACGCCAAGGTGCCGTGAGGCTGTTGCAAGACACGGCCTGCCTGCGTGCAAACCCCGACAACTTCGAGATACTGCGCTCCGCCTACGACCTTCGCCCCGAACCGAGATTGACCATCGCCAACTGACCGATGCACAACCTGTCCGCGCACACTTCAACAAGTGCGCTTCAACACCCGTCGGCAACAAGAGCCATACCCTTCCGAGCTAAACATTTATGGACGAATCGCTTGTCCGTGCCTCATCCACATATCCGCATGTATTATGGAAATTTTTCCGTAATTTACTTTGCGGCGTAAAAAACTATTCGTAATTTTGCGGCATCGAAGCCGACACACCCCGGCCGGGCCACAGGCAACACAACCGGGCACAATATCGGCACCATCCTACCGGGCCGAGTTATCAGCTCGATGTTTACAACAGTAAAAACGCCACAATATCCACGCAAAACAACCTATACAAGCACTTTATTATAACCTCAAAAAAAATGAAAGTTGATATTATCGGAAGCTTTCTCCCACCTACGGAATTGGCCGAAGCCAAGAGGCTTTACGCTGCCGGCGCCATGGACGCCGCCACATACCGCAAAATTGAAGACCGCGCCGTAGACGATCTGGTAGCCAACGAATTGAAAGCCGGGTTGACAGAAGTGACCTCCGGCGAATTCCGCCGCCAATATTGGGACAAGGATTTTTATTTCGGGCTCAACGGCCTGACCAAAGAGCGCCTCGACAGCGGCCGCGTATACGCCGAGGACAACGTTCTGACCGACCTGCTGCGCGTCAAAGGACGCATCGCTGCCAACCCCGAACATCCATTCTACGAAGACTTCAAATACTTACAAAAAATCGTCAACGGCCGTGCCACATGCCGCCAGACACTACCGTCACCGGGCGAACTATACGTACGCATACTTTCGATGAGTCAGGGCAAGCCCGATTCGCTATACCCCGATACCGAGCAACTATTGGCCGACATAACCGACACCTACCGCGACACCATACGTCACTTCTACGACTTGGGATGCCGCAGCCTACAGTTGGACGACACCATATTCGGGCGCATATCCACCGATGCATACACCAAACACCTGCTCATGGGCGGTATAGACGTGATGACCCTGCAAGAAGTACTCATCGCACTCACCAATGCCTGCATCGACGGCGTACCCGCAGATATGCACATATCCATATTTATCAGCGGTGGCGACACCATCGTCCCGTCATGGCAAAACGTCGATTACGCCGATGACGTGATACCCAAGGCATTGTCGCGCCTCAAGGTAGCACAATTCTACCTGCCCTTCGACGGCAAGCATGCCAAAAGCCTGGATGCATTGCGCTTCGTACCCGCCGACAAGCAAGTGGCACTGGGGCTGATAGACGCACACACGCCGTGGGCATACTACTCAGACCGCATACTCGGATGCATCGATGCGGCACAACGCTACATAGCGCCCCAACTGCTCAGCATAACGCCCAAGACCGGCTTCAAACTGTCCAAATACAGCGAAAAAGGTCTCGATTACAGCGACCAGTGGCGCAAGCTCCAAGACCTGCACACTCTCGTCGACAACATCTGACAATCACTCACCGCCTCCCGTACACGGCGGCCCGAAAGTTTTTATGTGATGCCACACCTTTTTATAGGCCAATTGATATAATTATTGTAACTTTGCGCTCTGATTGGGACGGGCACTACGCACGTCCCCGCAAATAGTTTTATACACACAATGGAAATAGTCACTAAGACGGCACAGCTGGCCCAACTGACCCAAGCCGCCCGCAACGAAGGCAAAAGCGTAGGCCTGGTGCCTACCATGGGAGCCCTGCATCAGGGACACGCATCGCTGGTGCGCCGCGCACGCCGTGAAAACGATGTAGTCGTAGTCAGCGTATTCGTCAACCCCACACAATTCAACAACGCCGAAGACCTGCGCACCTACCCACGCACAGTAGACCGCGACTGCTCCCTGCTGGAGAGCCTCGGCGTCGACTATGCCTTCGTACCCACCCCCGAGGAAGTATATCCCGAGCCTGACACTCGCGTTTTCGACCTTGGCGAAGTGGCCGCTGTCATGGAAGGCCCGCGCCGCCCGGGACACTTCAACGGCGTGGCGCAGATTGTCAGCCGACTGTTTGAATGGGCACACCCCACACGCGCATACTTCGGCGAAAAAGACTTTCAACAGATAGCAGTAATCCGTCGCATGGTAGCTCTGGAAGGCGGCTTTGACGGACTGCAAATCGTACCCTGCCCCATCGTCCGCGAAGCAGACGGACTGGCCTTATCATCGCGCAACGTCCACCTCACAGCCGAGCAACGTGCCATCGCCCCCACAATACACCGCGTCATGAAAGAAAGCCTCCAGTGGGCCAAAACCATGACCGTGGACCAAGTGATAGCCCGCGTCACCGAGACACTCAACGCCACCGATTCGCTCCGTGTCGAGTATTATAACATCGTAGACCCCCTGACAATGCAACCCGTCAAGACCTGGGACCAGACTCACAACCCCGTGGGCTGCATCACGGTATACTGCGGTGATGTACGCCTGATAGACAACATCGCATACCCCGACAGCCTGCACAAATAACGCACACAACCAAAAGAAATGAACGTAGAAGTTCTCAAGAGCAAGATACACCGCGTCACCGTCACCGAGGCACGCCTTGATTACATCGGAAGCATCACCATCGACAGCGCCCTAATGGACGCCGCAGGCATCATTCCCGGCGAAAGAGTATACATCGTCGACAACAACAACGGTACACGCCTCGACACCTACGCCATAGCCGGCGAGGCCGGCAGCGGAGTGATATGCCTCAACGGCGCTGCCGCTCGCTGTGTCCAGCCCGGCGACATCGTCATTATTATGAGCTACGCCTCCATGCCGCTGGAAGAAGCCAAGAAATTCAAGCCCATGGTCATATTCCCGGACACGGAGACCAACCGACTGCTCTAAACACCACGTGCGGCATCGCCTGTTTCAATCAAAATTACACCCATCCCATCCCCACCTAAAGACAAGACACAATGTTTGACAAACTTACCGAGCACCTCGAACGAGGCTTCAAAATTCTCAAAGGCCAAGGGCGCATCACCGAAATCAACATCTCGGAGAGCCTCAAGGAAATACGTCGCGCCCTTGTCGAAGCCGACGTCAACTACAAGATTGCCAAGACCTTCGTAGACGAAGTCAAGGAAAAGGCGCTGGGTCAGAACGTTCTCACGGCCATCAAGCCGGGCGAACTCATGGTCAAGATAGTCCACGATGAGATGAGCAAACTCATGGGTGGAGACGCCGCACCGTTGCACATCGACGGGCGCCCCGCAATCATACTCATGAGCGGCCTCCAAGGCTCGGGCAAAACAACGTTTACAGCCAAGCTGGCCAACAAATTGAAGAACGAAAAAGGCAAACGCCCGCTACTGGCGGCCTGCGACGTTTATCGTCCCGCAGCCATAGACCAGCTCAAAGCTCTGGCCGAAAATATCGGAGTTCCCGTATACAGTGAAGAAGGCAGCAAAGACCCCGTGTCCATAGCCAGGCACGCCATAGAGCAAGCACGCCGCGACGGCAACGACCTGGTAATCATCGATACCGCCGGTCGTCTGGCCGTGGACGAAGCTATGATGACCGAGATTGCTGATATCAAAAAAGCCGTCAAACCCTCTGAGACACTGTTTGTGGTCGATGCCATGACCGGACAGGACGCCGTCAATACAGCCAAAGCATTTAACGACCGCCTTGACTTCGACGGAGTGGTTCTCACCAAACTCGACGGCGATGCCAAGGCCGGTGCAGCCCTCACCATACGCTCGGTAGTCACAAAACCCATAAAATTCATAGGCACAAGCGAAAAGATGGACGGCATCGACACCTTCCACCCCGATCGCATGGCCAACCGCATCCTCGGCATGGGTGACATCGTGTCACTGGTCGAGAAAGCTCAGCAAGTATTCGACGAAAAGCAAGCCGCCGAAATCGAACGTAAGATGCTCAAAAACAAGTTCGATTTCAACGACTTCCGCGACCAGCTGAAACAAATCAAGAAGATGGGAGACCTCAAGTCCGTGGCTTCCATGATTCCGGGCGTGGGCAAAGCCATCAAAGATATGGACATCGATGAAAACGTATTCAAAAGCACAGAAGCAGTCATCGACTCCATGACCCCCTACGAACGCGCACACCCCGATTGTATCAACGAAAGCCGTCGTCGCCGCCTGGCTGCAGGCTCCGGAGTTCCCTATCAGGAAGTCAACGGCATCCTCAAACGCTTCAACGATATGCGCAAGATGATGCAAACCGTGGCCAATATGCGCAAAAACCCGCTGAAGATGGCACAACAAATGCGCCAGATGCAGCAAATGGCCAAACAGCGCCGCTAAGAGCATCGCGCTCTACGGCCTCGGCACTCACGCCACCGCCACCGAACAGAACCATATACCATACAACCATGCAAATCATTGACGGCAAAGCAACCGCCGCCGCCATCCGCGCCGAGATAGCCTCCTCAGTGGCCCAAATCGTTGACGCCGGAGGGCGTGCACCACACCTCGCCGCCATACTCGTCGGACACGACGGCGGCAGCGAATCTTACGTAGCATCCAAGGTCAAAGCCTGCGAAGAATGCGGCTTCGGCTCCTCACTGCTACGCTTCGAAGGCTCCATCTCTCAAGAGCAATTATTGGAACATATCCGCGACCTCAACAACAATCCCGACATCGACGGATTTATCGTGCAACTACCGCTGCCACGCCACATCGACACGCACGCCGTCATCGAAGCCATGGATCCGCACAAAGACGTCGACGGATTTCACCCGGCCAATGTCGGGCGACTAAGCATAGGGCTGCCCGGATTTGTAAGCGCCACCCCGGCAGGCATCATCGAACTGCTGCAACGATACCAAATCCCCACCTCGGGCAAGCATTGCGTAATCCTCGGACGAAGCAACATCGTAGGCAAGCCTCTGGCTATGCTCATGATGCAAAAGTCCTATCCGGGCGATGCTACTGTCACCGTATGCCACAGCCGCACGGCCGACATCGCCTCAATCACACGCACGGCCGACATATTGGTGGCCGCCATGGGCGTACCCGCATCCGTGACGGCAGATATGGTCAAGGAAGGCGCCACGGTCATCGATGTGGGCACCACGCGCGTGCCCGATGCAACGCGTGCCCGCGGCTGGAAGCTTTGCGGAGACGTGGACTTTGCCGCCGTAGCCCCCAAATGCAGCTACATCACACCCGTACCCGGCGGCGTAGGTCCCATGACCATCGCCATGCTGATGCGCAACACCCTACTCGCCGCTACCGGCGCTGTGTACCCCAAGCAATAACGCCGGACGATGTACAAGCGCACCGACAAGCCGTAACATGTACACCTAAAAACATATAAACCCTTGATTTTCGCCTCATTACTTTTCGAAATACTCTCACTACTGGTGCCACAGCAGCAGGCAACGCTGGTTTTTGCCGGTGATGCCATGATGCACCAAGGACAATTGGATGCCGCGTACCGCACAGGCGGCGACTACGATTTCTCCGGGTATTTCGATGCCGTTGCCCCTTGGATTAGCGCCGCTGATTACGCCGTTGTCAACCTCGAGACCCCCGTGGCCGGCCCAAAATATTCGGGATATCCCTGCTTCAACGCTCCGGACAAATACGTGGATGCACTCATCGAAGCCGGATTTGACATGATGCTCACGGCCAACAACCACACTCTCGATCGACGCGACCGAGGCCTGTGCACGACAATCAAGACTCTCGACGCCAAAGGAGTAGACCATATAGGCACCTACCCCGATGCCGAGGCGCGAGCCAAAGCACTACCCTATATCAAGGACATCAAAGGATTCAAAGTTGGATTTCTCAACTACACATACGGCACCAACGGCATCCGCATCTCAGGCAACGTCGTAGTCGACTATATCGACCGAAAAACCATCGACGCAGACATCCGCGCCACTCGTGCCGCCGGAGCCGAAATCCTCGTCGTAGCCGTACACTGGGGCGATGAATATCGACTGCTGCCCAACGCCTTTCAGCGCGATATGGCCCAATTTCTCAAAGACCGAGGCGTCGACCTCATTATCGGCGGACATCCCCACGTGATACAGCCCATGCAACTCGAGCCAAACGACAAAAACAACGAGCGTAATACACTGCTGGTCTACTCATTAGGCAATTTCATATCCAATATGAAAACCACGGACACGCGCGGCGGAGCCATGGTGCATGCCACACTCAAGCGCGATGCCAAAGGCCACGCCTATGTTGCCGAAGCCGGATACAAGCTTGTTTTCACCCTGCAGCCCAATGCTAAAAACCAAAAATTCAGGCTCGTACCCATAGATAGCGATACCGACATCGACTCAGTGGCCGGCATCAGAGCATCAGCATGCCGGGCATTCGTTGCATCAGCCTTGCGCATATTCAATAAACACAATAAATCCGTACCACGCATACGCTGAACACTTTAAGCATCGACAGGCCTCAGTTTTACAAACCTCCAAAGCAGGATTGCCGACCACTTGCTTTGCTATATGGCAGAATATGCTTAACTTTGTTCATTGCCCAATCGTCGGCGCACGAGACGCCGACATGAGAGCATAGATCTGTAATACAACACAATACATACAACAAACAACCTAACGATTATGATTAAAAACCTTCGCCGCGCACTCGTAGCCATCATCGCCGTAGTCGCTATCAGCACTACCGCCTCGGCCCAATTTTCTTTCGGACCCCGTATAGGTATAGCAGTCAACAGCCTCAAATTCAATGAGGACATTCTCGACGGTAGCAACCGCACCGGATTTACCGGCGGTGTTCAGGCCGAATTCATGATTCCCGCCATCAACCTCGGCTTCGATGCTTCGCTGATGTACGTACGCCGTACCTCCAACGTTACAATCAGCAGCACTTCCGCCTCCGAAAAAGTATCCAAGGATTACTTCGAAATCCCCATCAACATCAAGTACAAATTCGGACTTCCCGTAGTCGGCAGCTTCCTTAGCCCCTACATCTTCACCGGACCGAGCTTCGCATTCCTGACCTCCGGTACAGCCGTCAAGGAAGCCTTCGAAGCCAAGAAATTCGATGTATCCTGGAACTTCGGCTTCGGTCTCCAATTCTTCCGCAAAGTGCAAGTGGCCGCCTCTTATGGCCTCGGACTTTCCAAATCCCTCGTCAACAAGGCAGTAGGAAGCGCCATCCCCGAGGGCGATCTGGTCAACGGCAAAAACCGCTTCTGGACCATCACGGCAGCCTATCTGTTCTGATAATCGAACTTCTATCATAAGACAACGGCGACTGCTGATGCAGTCGCCGTTGTCTTATGATAGGGCTTTTATTTATTATACTGTCTTATTCTTTCGGCATCTGAATGGCTGCCATCAGCAGTATTGAGCCGTGATTGTCATCCTTGACAATCATCAGGAATGGCCGATTAAGTATAATTTCGATTTGCTTACCAACGCTCGTATCCATATCGGTGGATGTTATTGCCGCTGCTTCCGTGCCGTTTTCATCAACACTTAAGGCAACAGCTTGTTTGGTGCGCGTGTTGGCAATTCGTCCGAATCCAAACATTTCTTTTCCTGAAATATTGATGCCGGTCGATTCTACATATGTTGTAATATCTTTGGAATTTTCGCTACTGAAACGAGGTATTCCAATGGTACACATGACTGTGTTTGTTTCATCTAACAGTCGTGTCGCTAACATACGTTTTGCCTCCGGAAGAATATCTTTGATTGTTTTTCCCTCATGTGGTAATATAAATACTGCAGAGTAATTACACGATGAATATGGCATCATGAATGCAGATATGTTGCTGCTTTCTGTAACGGCAACTTCCCGATTGTCCGTCATCATGGGAGTTTTCGTAATTACTTGCTTTCCATCAGCTGAATAGAATGTTTTCATCGCTGTCTTACTTTTCTTGAACGTGTGCTTCCATGCACATTTGAAATACATTGCGTTCAAAAATATACACTGATAATTTTCTGTTGGGTCGTCTTTCAGATACTCCGAAATAAGGCCATGTGTTTTAGATGAACACCAATCGTTTATAGCACTGCGAACATTATCTTTACCAAAATGCATAATGCGTGTTTCGGCATCATAATAGCGTTTTTGCATTTCGCACATTGATGCAAATTCGTCACGATTTGTCATTGTAAGCGAATTTGCCCACAATGAATTGGCAAACAGTACTTTTGAATTTAAACTATTGTACGAAAAATAGTCCAAACGAGCATTATTGAAGTCGTTAAGCACATCTACAGAAGATGCATTATACGCGTTCAAGATTGATGTGCGGTCTTTTTCGTATATCGCATTTGTAACTAACGCATAGCACAGGTCCTTGCTTAACGGTGAAAATAATACATTCTCGTTACTTTCTGCGTCAGCGTACATACACTCAAACAACCCGAAAGCCAGATCTGTTTCAGCAGTCGAAATTAAACTCTGTTCTTGTGTCATGTTCATACGCGAATGTGCTTGTTCGTTTTGTGGCTCATCGTCCGACGAGCATCCATACATAGCGACACTTG
>ULSK01037580.1_pt1 | contig 25974 bp, 22 predicted proteins | sample 1956311 | NCBI WGS metagenome assembly ULSK01 (sample SAMEA4835706, study PRJEB28245) | human gut metagenome | biome: gut microbiome; material: fecal sample | place: Denmark | collected 2008 | reverse complement strand
AAAATGGCTTGTGAGCTAATATTGTAGTGAAATGTAAATTAGAGGAAGCAATCTTTGGGCGAGAACGCGGAGGTTGCTTCCTCTTTTGTTGAGATAATTGCAGGCATTGGCAGTAGGACGGGGCTTCATCGCTTACAAAATAGGGGGATTATGTAAAAGTAAATTGGTTATAACAGATGCACAACTGCCTTGATTGTGGTAAAATATTGAAATAAAGTTTCACGCAAGAAGGTGATCACCATGAAACAACACAAGTTTTTAAAAATAACAATTTCACTCATTCTCCTCGTTGCACTTATCACGGCTGCGAGCATCTTTTTGTCATACAATGTTTTGAAGGTCAGGACATTTTCGTATGAGACGGACAAGGCTGTGGACCCGGTGAGGGCGGTAGTGATTTCGGATCTGCATGAGCACGAGTTTGGAAAGGATAATGTGAAGCTGGTGGAGAAGATTCGGGAGCAGGAGCCGGATATTATTTTGATGGTGGGGGATTTTGTGAATCAGGATTCAGCGGATTCGACGGTTGCGGTGAAGCTGGTGGAGCAGCTTAGTAAGCTGGCGCCGGTGTGCTATTCACTTGGCAATCATGAGGAGTCTTATATGGCGAAGACGGACTGGAATTTTCCGGCAGAGATTGAGAAGGCGGGAGCACATTTTCTGGATAAGGAGTATGTAGATGTGGATATTCGCGGGACGAAGCTGCGGATTGGGGGGATGTTTTCCTATGCATTTGGAGCGGATGGAAAGGATTCGGCGGCTGCGGCACCGGAGGATGTGAAGAATTTTCTGATGGATTTTCAGGATACGGAACGTTTGAAGATTATGATGGCGCACAGACCGGATTCCTTTATATTTGGAGATGCGGCGTCGGTGTGGGATGTGGATCTGGTTGTGAGCGGACATGACCACGGTGGACAGGTAGTCGTGCCATTTGCGGGGGGAGTGTTTGGCGGAGACCAGGGATATTTTCCAAAGTATGTGCATGGCATGTATGAAAAGGACCGGCTGCATCTGTTCGTGTCGAGTGGGCTTGGAAGCGCCAACGAGCCGTTGCCGAGGGTGAATAATCTGCCGGAGGTGGCTGTGGTGGAGATTGAGAAATCAACTCAAACTTGATGATGCGAAGCAGACATGCTATATTATATAGGAAGAAAGACGAAATATCCTAGAAAGAATGAGGAGAAAAGATGAGAGTAGACGAAGGATTTGTATTAAGAGAAATTGCAGGAGATTATGTGATTATCCCAACCGGTAAAACGGTGCTTGATTTTAACGGAATGATAACGGTCAATGAAGTGGGAGTTTCTATCTGGAAGATGTTGCAGGAGGAGACGACATTTGAAAATATAGTGCAGGGCATTTTGGATGAGTACGATGCCGATGAGGAGACCGTGAAGGCGGATGTGCAGGAATTCTTGGACCGCATTAAAGAGGCTGGGATATTGAAATAGGGGTGTATGAGAAAACGAGTCTCAATGTTTATTTTTTAGATGGCTTCGTAGTATGAAAATTACCAAATTATATCAAATTTTTTAGATTATATATAAATAAATCTACAAATTATACAAAATATAACATTTTTGGGATGATTTACCTATTGTATTTTCATCAAAAAAACTTTAGAATATTTTAGAATAAATCTATTGCTAAAACTATGTTTTCACGTAGCAGTAGAAATAACCTATTAATCATACTCAATTTAAAGGGAAGGGAGAGGAAAGTATGAGAAAAAAATTTAAGAAACGGTTGCTCGGAATCATCCTTACCATCTTGATGGTAGTTAGCGTGATACCTGTGCAGCAAGTACAGCCCGTAAAAGCGGCAGCAGGAGATACGATTCCAGCGGGAACAACTATTTATTTACGCCCTAATGCTGCAACAACTTGGATTAAAGATAATGCAGTTATGGCATTTAAGACTAGTGCGAACAATAAGCAATCGGAAATTGTTGTTATGACAAAGATGGATGATGATCTTACATGGAGTGGAGAGACAACTGCAGAGGCGACCAATATTGATTTTCTTCGCTTAGATCCCAATGACAAGCATGTATGGAATGAAGCGGGTACATGGCCGGGCTTAGAAAGAGGAAAAAACTTATATACGTTTGCATTACACACAGGAGTAACTCCAACAGGAATGTGGACTACATATTCAAACACAGGAAGTGAGACTACATCCTATTTTAATGTAAATGCTACATTAGTTGATTATTTCAATAATGGACGTGTGGAACAGCCAAAAAATACACTTTACAATGAGGGTAATATGACTGGAGAGAAAAACGCTCCGTATTCGCAATTGAACCAATGGATTTCAAATTTACAGGGTTACGCGTTGAATGGAGTTGCTGACTCGAAAAATGATAATGCACCAGTGCCTCTTTACTTTGGTGATTTACTGCATGCAAAGCAGGCAGGTGGTAACCTTACATGGTACTGGCAAGGCGCAAATGTTGCATTTGGCCCAAATAAAGAGACAGCTAGTAAGGACGTAGCGCAGGGTATAGTAGGAAAGAATTTAGATGATGGAAATCTGATTACTTCTTACACGAACGAAAATGGTGACCCGGTAAAGGTACCTTTCTTTAATGAAGATGCTTATCCTAATCAGAGCAAATATATGCGATTTTATAACAATTTACAGTTCCCATTTACAAAGACAACAAATGATAAGGGAGTATCTACATATTCGTTTGATTCAGCAAAAAATACTGTTTATTATGATTACGATAATAAGAAAATTGTAAGAAATGATGATTTAAAGATTCATGATGCAAGTAAAGAAAATAGTATAGGATATTTTCCATTCAATAGTACTGATCCTAATCCATCAGCAAAGGGCAATTTGAACTATGGATTTGGTACACAGTTTACGATTCCATTTACTGTAACAGAAACTGGTAAAAATGTGGATGGTTCAGACATGGAATTCAACTTTACCGGTGACGATGATGTATGGGTATACATTGATGGTGCATTGGTATTGGATATGGGTGGTGCTCATAATAAAGCTGAAGGAAAAATTAACTTTGCAACACAGGAGGCTACCATTACAACAGGTACATCTAATGCAAAGCTGGGTAATAGCCTTACAGTTGGCGGAAGAACACCAGCTGAACCTAATGGAAATACCACAGTAAAATTCGAAAATATTATGGTAAAGAAATCAGGTAGCGAGCCCGTTACGTTAGATAAATATATGAAAGAGTCTGGAAAAGTACACGAATTAAAGATGTACTATATGGAACGTGGTATGTGGAACTCCAATATGTCCATTTCATACAGTTTCGTTCCGTTGCCGTCAGGTCTCACTCTTAGTAAGACACTTGACACAACAGACGTAAATGCAGGATTAAAGAATGCAGTACAGGGTCTTGATAACTTTGATTTCAAGATTCAGAAAAAGAATCTGAAGACAGATGAAGCAAATTATAGTGATGTAGAGAATTTGGGATATACATTGTACGATTACGATGACCGTACATTTCCAGGACAAGAGGCTAAAGATAGTACGGCTACATTTAGCTCATCATATTTTGCAAGTGACTTTATTAATACTAAAGATAAAAATAACAGTAGTGCATTCTACGCAGGAACAGGATTCCAGATTACAGAATCTATTCCACAAGGTACAAAATTACAGTATGACACATCCAAGACGAGATGGGGAGTTTATGACAGTATTACATCAAGAGCAGCAATAGAAGGAGGAAAAGGTGCGGTTGCTACTTTTAATATGGGTGATGATACTTCGTCTGAGATGGATGTTGTGAACAGATATGTTAACTTTGTTAATACACCAAAGGTTGGTAGCTTATCAGTAGCAAAGAAATATGAAGGAGATGCACTAAAAGATAAAACCTTTGGATTTACAGTAAAAGTAGATTTGACAGGCGGCGAATACTATGATCCATATGAACTGGAATATACTATTGGTTCTCAAACTGGAAAAACAGATAAGAAAGGACACTTCACATTAAAAGCTGGTGAAAAAATTACATTTGAAGGTATTCCAGCAGGTGCTGCTTATGAGGTTGTTGAAGATGCGCCAGGAGCAGACGATACATGGGTACAGGATACAACATCTAATGTAACTGGTAAAATTGTAGCTGATCAAACGATTGAAGCATCTGTAACAAATAAGCCAAAAACAACTACAAAAAATTATGTAATCTACGCAGAAGCTGGAAAGACAGTTACTTATGCACCTGATGGTGTAACTATTAAAGAACTGACTAAAACAACTACAGATGATACAGATATCACAACTAATGTAAATGGTGGAAAGGGTGAATTTACACCAACATCTCCAAATAAAAAGTATGATGTAGCTTACAAGGGAACCACAACTGATAAAGGTAATTTTGAAGGTACAATTACTGTACTTACTTATCAGGCAACCGATAAGGTTTATGTATTCGATTACGGTCTAGAGTCAAACATTGCAGAAAAAAATGCCAATGGGGATGGCTTATTCCAGGGCGGTACATTCTACAATAAAGAAGCTACAGGTGATATGGCTACAACTGCTAAATTAGGAAAAATCACTGCAGCAGAAGGCAATACACAAACTACAATTAGTGGTTCTGATATTGTAATTAATAAAGATGAATCAGCAAAAAGCGCAGTAACATTCAAGCCAATTGCATTCATGGATAAGGTTGAGAATTACACTTATACAGCAGATATTACAAAAAAGAATGAAACACTTAAACCAAACAACCCAGAAACTGGTACAACCGTAACTGGTACAATCAAGACAATGCCGGCAAACGTTGTTTACTATGAAGATAACTTCAATGCAACCAATGAAAATGATGACAGCAGTGTAAAGATTGTATACACAAACTCAGACTCAAAGCCAAAAACCGACCCAACATATTCACAGAGTAATGACCAGAGTGAAAATTACGGACATGACAATGCTTACAAGGGTGACTTGGAAGAAAGTGGAAAAAGTGCTACAAAAATGCATAATGGAGATGGAGCATATTTCACTTTCACAGGAGACGGATTTGACATTGTATCCAGAACAAACGAGAATACAGCAGGTCTTATCGCATATGTATACAAGGGAAAGAAAGATGCAACATTTTTCAGTAACCCTGCAGTATTTAAAGCAGGAGCCAAAGATTTGGTAAAATCAATTCCTGTTGATACGTTCTATAGTAATGGTGACCTGTATCAGGTACCGGTTATCAGCACTACATTAAAAGAAAGAGGAACCTATACAGTATATCTGAAAGCACTGAGCACTTACACAGGACAGAAGGTCATCTATATTGATGGTGTACGAATCTATAACCCACTGGCAGACAAGAGTGCTTATATTGAGACAGAGAAGGATACAAAAGTACAGGAACTGAGAGGAATGTTATTAGGAAGTAGTCCGTCAATCAATCTTGTAACGCCAGATGGAAATAATGGATTCCTGATTGACGGTGGTTCAACAGCAGTAGAGCAGTATCTTCCAGAGAAGCCAGAGATTGGTGCATATTTAGGTGCAGAAACATTAGCAGATGTCATGAAAGCAGGACCAAATAATGAACTGTATCTGCCAATTGATAATGGTGTGGCATTTAAGGTTTCTACACCTGTAGGCGATGCAGACTGGACACTTCAGGTTGGAGCAAAATCAGTATCAGCAGATACAAGTACAGAATCAGATGCAGCAGACAAGGCATTTACGGTTTATGTAAAACCGGATGATGTAAAAGAGACAAAATATCAGGAAGTAAAAAATTATACTATCAACACATCAACAGATATGTATTATGATATTAATCTGAAAGAAGTAATTAAAGCACAAGGATGGACAGCAGACAGCTACGATGTAATTGTGTTGAATACAACGGTAGATTATAACAATTATGATATTATATCTCTGACAAATATCAAGTGTGCAGCAGATATGACACTGAGCAAACCAAGCCAGCTGACAAGGATGGGATATAATCTGGCAGGAAGAAATGTTCTGACAGGAAATGATGAGGCAGTCTTGAGCGCTAAATTCGGAGTTACAAATGTAACAAGAGGAAAATATGCAAGTATGACAGTTGTCACCAAAAAAGAGGCAACAGATGTACAGGTTACAGATCCTACAGGAGCAGTTGTAACATCCTTTACGAAAAAGACAAGTTCTATTGATGCAGATGGAAACAAAGAGTGGAAATTAATATTTAAAGTTATTAAGCAAAGAGGTGAGGCAAAATACAGTGTGGATGCTGTAGTGAACGGCTCATTGACCAATATGCCATATTCAACATCTATCATGGTTAGATAGAAAAGTAGTTGAATATGAATAATTTGGAAAGGAGATAGGAAATGAAAAAACAATACAGAAAACCTGAAATTGCTATAGAAGATTTTGTGCTTAACCAGTTTATTGCTGGTTCATGTACAGTGAAAACAAATCTAAGAGACACTTGTTATTCAGCTAATTATGATGAATGGAGTAAAGAACTTGATCCATTTACATTAGCTGCGATTAAAGCAGGACAGTTTATAGAGAAGCTTTCGTGTACAGTGAACGCAGATGATGATAATGACAAAATATGCTATCATACACAGGGTAGTCCTTTGTTCCAGTCATAGCAAATAAAGATAAAACGGAGTTATGTATAAATGCATAGCTCCTTTTTTGATGAAAGGATAAGAATGTATCGTTATTATTTTAAATTGGCAAATTTGGTTATTCAGATAAATGCTCCGTTTGTTATCGAAAAATTCTATGAAATGGAAATTTATCGTATTGAATATGCAGAGAAAATCAATGCTCAGTATACAATAGAAATGTTTCCAGAAAATTGGAAAATAGAAGGAAAGTTATTGTTCGATGATAGAAAGTCTAAAATATACGAGACGAAGGAAACGATTCAAAGATATTTTTTTTGGAGCGTACATACAGAAAAAAAATATGTGATGCTTTCTTATAGTAAAAAGGATTTTTCACTTTTTAAGATATATTTACAAAAAGAGTACAAGGATGAATTGTTAAGAGAATTCCATATTTCAGGAATGTTGGCAATGGAGCTTGTTTTCATAATAAATCAGGGATTTCAACTTCATGCATCTGTGATAAATTGGAAAGACAAAGGAATATTATTTTCTGCACCATCGGGAACTGGAAAATCTACGCAAGCCGATTTGTGGAAAAAATATGAAGGAGCAAAAGTAATAAACGGCGACAGGGCCTTAATTAGAAAAGAAAAAGGAGAGTTTACGGTTTATGGTTCTCCATATGCTGGTACATCGAAAATATATACAAATTTCTCAGCTCCAATCAAAGCGATTGTTATCTTGGATCAAGGTAAAGAGAATAAAATTAAAAGGTTGGGAGTAAAAGATGCATTTGTGAGATTGTATAGCGAGTCAACAGTAAATGCATGGAATCAGGAATACGTCATTCGATTTCTGGATTTATTACAGGATTTGATTGAAAATGTGCCCGTTTACCATCTCTCCTGTCGCCCGGATCAGGACGCAGTAAATACGGTGAAAAACGAAATTTTAAAAGAGTTATAAGATAACAATAAAACAAAGAATGCAGATTAGTGAGGGTGGAGTGCACTCTCACTATTCTAGGTTTAAGGAGATTTTGAGGGATAGGTTGTAATTTATTGGAAGATAGTTTATAGTAAAAGATAAAAAGATGAGAAAATGGAGGGCACTATGAAACAGAAAAAGAAATTAGGGATTATAATTGCTGTTGCAATAGCTATAATAGTGGTGGGAGTTGTAATACTTTTTGCATTAAAGGCAAATAAGAGTTCTTCACAGAAAGAAACAAAAGAAACCAACGAATATGAAATTGTAAAACCTGGAAAGGATACTTTGGATGTTAGTAAGATTCAAGGTTATTCAGCTAAAGTAGGAGACTCTGACAAAAACGATAATTCTAAGGAAACTGAAAAAGCAGAGCAAATCGTTCTTTCCGATTCGAACCTCACGGTTGAGTCCATCGGTGCTTATTCCGGTTCTTTTATAGAAGATGGAAGTGACGAGGCGACAAAGAACGTAACAGCGATGCTGATTACGAACAATTCTGACCAGATGCTTCAGGTTGCACTGATTGATTTTCAGGTAAATAGCAATGAGACGGCGAGTTTTAAGGTGACGAATCTTCCGGCAGGAACTTCTACGCTGGTACTTGAGAGCAATAAGCGGGAGTTTTCAGATAAAGATACTTATACATATGGCAATGCGGCTACGGGATATATGGATCAGCCGACGCTCGAAGAGGATAAGGTAGAGTTAAAGACAGAGAATGGAAAGATTACGCTGAAGAATAAGACAGATAAAGAGCTTAAGAGAGTTTATGTTTATTATAAGTATATGCAGATTGGCGGTGCTTATCTTGGAGGAATTACTTACCGTACACCATTTGAAAATGTGGGTGCAGGCAAGGAAGCTGAGGCAGTTGCGGCACATTTTAATCCGGACAGCAGTCAGATTATGGGAGTACAGATACTTGAGAATTAAAAGAGATTGGGGAATAAGTTCATGAAGAAACAACAAGCACCAATGCAGGCGCAGCTTAGAAAATATCTGTATCAGAAGGCGGCACACAATAAAGTGCCGCTTTCCGGTACATTTGAATTGACACCGAGATGCAATATGAATTGCAGGATGTGTTACATTCGAATGAGTGAAGCAGAGATGAGGGCGAGGGGAAGAGAGTATACAGCAGAAGAATGGATTGAGATGGGAAAAGCCTGTGCAAAAGAGGGAATGCTCTTCTTGCTGCTGACTGGCGGGGAACCATTTCTTAGAAAAGATTTTAGACAGATTTATACAGGGTTAAAGAAGCTGGGGCTACTCATCTCGATTAATACGAATGCGACATTGATTGATGAGGAGACCGTGGAGTGGTTAAAGAAGGATCCGCCGATGAAGGTGAATGTGACACTTTATGGTGGGGGAAATGAGACTTATAAAAAGCTGTGTGGACATCCAACCGGATATGATGCAGCTACGAAGGCGATTGATCTGATGCACGATGCGGGCATTTTTTTGAATATCAATGCGAGCTTTACAAAGTACAATCTGGATGATATGGAGGATATCTTTGCATTTGGTAAGAGCAGGGAGATTCAGGTAAATGCGGCTACTTATATGTTCCCGCCGGTACGTAGTGCGAAGAACGGCGTGACGGATGATGAAGTGCGTTTTACAGCAGAAGAGGCTGGAAGAGCGAGGGCGAAGGCGGATATGTACCGCCTGTCTAAGGAGGAGTTTGCGATTCGGTTAAAGGCACTCCATGAAGGAAGAGATGACTTTATGGGCGGTGAGGAAGAGTGTGAGCGTACTCCGGACGAGAAGATGGGATGTATGGCGGGACGGTCGTCGTTCTGGATGACATGGGACGGACGAATGACGCCTTGCGGCATGATGAATGAGCCGGTAGCCAGACCATTTGAGATTGGTTTTTCGGATGCATGGAAGTTAATCTATCAGGCAACGGATGAGATTTTGCTGCCATCTGAATGCAAGAACTGCAAGAAGCGTTTTGCGTGTATGATGTGCGGGGCGCTTACGATTGCCGAAGGGGGCGGATGCAGTTATAAGAAGCCGGAGTATTTGTGCCGGCAGACAGAGGTGTTCCTAGAAGAGATGGAGAAAGAATACCAGAAACGGGAAACAGGGGTACGATGACGAATACACAAAAAGAGCTGTTACAGGCACTTCGGTGCTTTATGCAGGGGGATGAGGAATACCATCTTCCGGAAAGGTTTTCACAGCTAAAGGAGCTGTGTGACCTTGCTGCGATGCATAAGATTTTAGCAATTATATATGAGATGATCCGGAGAGATGCGGTGCTTCTTTTAGAGGAGAATGCGCCACTTGCTGCGAAGTGGAAGAAGAGTGCGATTGCGGAGGTGATGCTGCAGGTGCAAAGGACGGCTGGTTTTCTGGAGCTGTATCAGAAGCTTCAGAAGGAAGGAGTACATCCGCTGGTTGTGAAGGGGCTGATTTGCCGGTCTTTTTATGAAAAGCCGGACTTTCGGATATCAGCGGATGAAGATCTGCTGCTTAGGAAGGAAGAGTTTGAGACCTTTGACCGCATTTTGTTAGAGGAAGGATATAAGAGGCAGGAGCTGGATCCTAAGGATCTGCCGTATGAGATTCCATATCTGAATCCGATAAATCAGGTATACATAGAGCTTCACTTTTCGTTGTTTGCAGAAGGCGAGGGTGCATATGGTCATCTGAATCAGGAATTTGCAGGGGTATTTGACCGATGCATTTGTGAGCAGATTGAGGGAGTGGATATTAAGACACTTTCGCCGACGGACCATATGTTTTATCTGATCTGTCATAGTTTTAAGCATTTTTTACATAGTGGATTTGGGATCAGACAGGTCTGTGATATGGTGATGATGGCAAAGCATTACACGACGCGGATTGACTGGAGAGAAATTCAGGATAAGCTTGCACAGCTTCGAATGGATACATTTTTCAGTGCTCTGGCAAAGATTGGCAGAGAGTATCTGGGATGCTCCTGGGAGAAAACCGGATATGTGGATTATACGCAGGAGAGTGTGGACTGTATGCCGCTTCTTGTGGATCTGCTGGAAGGCGGTGTGTATGGCGGGAGCACGATGGCGAGAAGGCACAGCGCGAATATGACGCTGGAAGCTGCTAGGAGAGGCAAAAAGGCGACGTCATCGTCGGTTTGGTCATCGTTGTTTCCGGGTGTTTCTTATATGAAGGGGCGTTATGTGTGGCTCTGTAAGTATCCGTGGCTGCTTCCGGCGGCATGGGTGATGCGGCTGTTTGGATATGCGGCAGACAGGAAGCATACAGAGAATCAGAGTAGTTTAGAGATTGGAAAGAAACGTGTGGAACTTCTTCGGAAGTATCATGTGATAGATTAGGGGACAGATATATGAAGGTGATAGATACAAGAGAATATGTGTCGGTTCTGAAGCAATTGACGGATGAGGGACGGGAAGTCAGCATGCGGATTGCAGGGAATAGTATGGCGCCATTTCTGATTCATGAGCGTGATACGATCTTCTTTAGGAAGCCGGAGGCAAAACTGAAGAAGGGCGATATGGTGTTCTTTAAAAGAAGAAACGGACAGTATATCATGCACAGGATTCACCATGTGAAGCCGGATGGGTATTATATCGTGGGTGATGCGCAGTGTATGATCGAGGGACCGGTTGAAGAAGAGCAGATCTTTGCGGTTGTGACGAAAGTCATAAGAAAGGGAAAGACGATACAGCCGGGGGACTTCTGGTGGGAGTTCTTTCGTCATGTGTGGCTGCATATGATTCCGCTTCGAAGACCGGTGATGGCTCTTTATACGAAGCTTCTTTTTAGAGGAGGCAGATCATGAGAGAGAAAAAGACGCAGTTTGAATCGGTCAGAATATTAAAGAAACGATGGAAAGATGGTACATTTTCGGAGATTTTAGAGGACTGGAGATGGATTCTTGGGTATAGCGCAAGGTATAAGGGAGCGATTCTGTTTTATGTTGTGCTGGGAATCTTAAGTACGTCGTTTGGACTTGCGAGCAGTGTGGCGAGTAAGTATCTGATCGATATCATTACGGGTTATCAGACGAGTAAGCTTGCAGTGCTGTTTCTTGTGATGGTTGGCGGACAGGTGTTCAGTCTGTTGTTTGAGAGCCTGATCAACCGGGTTTCCACGAAGCTTAGTATTGATATTAACAATGATATTCAGGCGGATATTTTTGATAAGATTATTGATGCGGACTGGATGGAGATCAGTAAGTATAGCAATGGAGACATTCTGAATCGTTTTAATGGCGATATTCGTACGATCAGCAGCAATGCCATCAGCTGGCTTCCGACGATTATCATTGCACTTTATAAGCTGGTGGCGACATTTATGGTCATCCTGCATTATGACTGGGTGATGGCTCTGATTGCGCTTGGCAGTGCGCCGTTTCTTCTTCTGCTGTCACGAACGGTGCTGAAGAAGCAGAGGGACTTTAGCCAGAAGGTGCTCGAGACGAGCAGTAAGCTGATGGGATTTGAGGTCGAGACGTTTTATAACTTTGATACGATCAAATCTTTTGGTATTGCGCCGCATTATAGTAAGAAGATGAGATGGTGGCAGAAGCGGTTTCGGGATGACAGCCTGAAGTATAATTATTTTACGATTAAGACGAATGTAGTTCTGCAGGGAATTGGAATGGTCGTGCAGTTGATTGCATTTGGATATTGTCTGTTCCGGCTGTGGACGCATGATATTACATATGGTACGATGACATTGTTTTTGCAGCAGAGAAGCAATCTGTCAGCGGCATTTAATAATCTGGTGACGATTGTTCCGACATTTTTAAATAGTTCAGTATCGGCGCACCGTATTCGTGAGCTTGTGGAGCTTCCGAAGGAGGTACATATTCCGGAGAGTTCGGCGCTTGATGCGTATGCGGCAGATGGATTTTCCATCTCTTTGCGGGATGTGGATTTTTCTTATGTGACGGAAGAGCGCGTGATCACAGATTCTTCGTTTGAGGCAAAGCCGGGTGAGATTGTTGCACTGGTGGGTCCTTCCGGAGAGGGTAAGACCACATTAATCCGTCTGTTTCTGGGGCTGATTCATCCGCAGAGCGGACAGGCAGTGATGTCTGCGGCAGGCGGCATGGAAGTGGTACTAAACGCAGAGACGAGACACCTGTTTGCATATGTTCCGCAGGGCAATACGATTCTGTCGGGAACCATCGCAGAGAATCTGAGGGTGGTAAAGGAAGATGCGACAGAGGAAGAGATGATAGAAGCATTGGAGATTGCGTGTGCGTGGGACTTTGTGAAGAAGCGTCCGGGCACGATAAATAGCAATGTGGGCGAGCGTGGCCGTGGACTGTCGGAAGGGCAGGCACAGAGGCTGTCGATTGCAAGGGCACTCTTAAGAGATGCGCCGGTGCTGCTGTTGGATGAGGCTACTTCCGCACTGGATGTGGAGACGGAGCGCAGGGTGCTTCGCAATATTATGACACAGAAACCAAACAAAACATGTATTGTTACAACGCACAGACCAAGTGTGTTAAATATGTGCAGACGGGTATACCGGGTGATGGATACCAGGGTGACAGAGCTTTCGGAAGAGGAAGCTGCAAAAATGGCAATGGATTTTTAAGGTAGAGAGTGGTAAAATGATTGATATACATACGCATATCCTGCCGGGGATGGATGATGGAGCAGTAGATATTTTAGATACGATAGAGATGGCAAGGCTGGCTGCTATGAGCGGAGTAACAGAAATTGTGGCAACACCGCATTTTAATATTCCGGGACTGTATGATAATGCATTTGGAGAGCATTATGTGAATACGTTTAATCAGGCCGCAAGGGCGATTAAGGAAGAGAAGATTCCAATCAGGCTTTTTCCGGGGATGGAGGCATTTTCTACAGAGGATCTGCCACGGCAGATGGCAGATGGAAAGGTAATGACGATCAATCAGAGCCATTATATTCTGATGGAGTTTGCATTTGATGAGGATCCGGACTTTGCAACGAGGCTTCTTGGTAAGGTAAGGGAAGTTGGTGCAAAGCCTGTGATTGCGCATGCGGAGCGTTATTATTTTGTGCAGGATGATCCGCAGATTGTATATCAGTGGAGGAAGAAGGGATATGCCATTCAGGTCAATAAGGGAAGTTTTCTTGGACGGTTTGGTGAGTCGGCAATGGAGACATCATACCGCCTGCTTCGTCACCATCTGGTATCGGTTGTGGCAAGTGATGCACACAGCGCGGTGGAGCGGACGCCTTTTTTGATGGATGCGTATGAAGCACTTAGTGAATGTTGTTCAAAGCGGCATCTGGATGTGCTGTTTCGAGACAATCCCGGCAGAATCTGTCAGGATAAGCCGGTACTTGAATTGGAGCCGCTTCCATTTTTACCATACTATTTTGATTAAAGGAGAAAACATGATTAGATTGAGAAGAGCCATATGTCTGATATTTGTGTTGGCATGTGCGGTATTCGTTGGATTTTTAATAAAGGAAAAGATGGTGGAAGACCATGTGCCTCCGGTGATTACCTGTAGTGAGGATGAGCTTGTACTCAGTGTCAATGAGAATCAGGAAGAGGCACTGATGAAGGGAATTAAGGCTACGGATAACAGGGATGGGGATTTGACGAAGGAAGTTCGTATTTCTTCTATCTCTCATTTTATTTCGGGTAATGAACGCACGGTCACTTATGTCGTTTTTGATAAATCGAACCAGATGGGAACGTTAAAAAGAACGGTGAAATATAATGATTATACGCCACCACGGATTAAGATGCTTCATGCACCAAGATGTAGCGCGGCAGAAGTGGCGAATACAGACTTTGTATCTTATCTGAGTGCAACAGACTGTCTCGATGGAGACCTGACCAGCCAGGTGAAGCTTTCAATGAATGACAGCCTGTATAATCCGCAGCCGGGAGATTATCCGGTTACGGCACAGGTAAGCAACAGTGCGGGAGATGTCTGTTCGGTATCGTTTGAGATTACGATTACGGATAATGAGAATGAAAGTATAAAGCAATATCCGGCGTTATCGGAGTATATTGTTTATACAACTGTTGGAAATATGATAGATCCGATGGGTTATGTGGTCGGACTGGAACAGAATGGGCAGATTACAGAGTGTAATGAAGATGCCGGTGTCATGGGGGCGATTAGTGTGAATTCGGAGGTGAATTACGAAGTGCCTGGAGTATATCCGGTAGAATTTTCGTATACCGGAGATGGAACTTTGACGGCTGTGACAAAGATGTTTGTAGTTGTGGAGGGAAATGAAGATGGAAAATAATCGGGAGAATGCATCCGCACAGACGGAGACAAAATTTGAACCGGTTTCATTGGTTTGTGATATTTTTAGAAACTGGTGGGTCATCCTGTTTGGAGCGCTGGCCGGTGCAATGCTTTTTTATGTGGCAAGCAGCATGAAATATGTTCCGAATTATCGTACACAGGCAACATTTGTTATCACATCCAGAGCGAATGCCAATGCATACAATAATCTTTCTTCTGCCAATTCGATGGCAGAAACATTCCAGAAGATTCTGGAAAGTACGATTATGAAGAAGACAATCTGTGAAAAATTGGATATGGATAAGCTTGATGCGGATATCAGTGCCAATGTTGTAAATGGAACGAATATACTGACCCTTTCTGTTACTGCACATTCGCCAAAGGATTCGATTGATATTATCAAAACGGTGATGGACAACTACACCAGCATTTCTTATTATACAGTTGGAACGACAGTGCTTGATGTTTTGGAAGATCCGAAGATTCCGTATGCACCGGTCAATCCACCACAGAACGGTGAGATGGCAAAGAAGGGATTCTTCCTGGGAATGGCTGTCTGCATACTGTTATTTGCTATCTGGTCTTATATGCATAATACGGTGAAGCAGGAAAGAGAAGTAGAGAAAAAGCTCGATGCCAGAAGTCTTGGAGCGATTAGTTATGAATGGAAGTATAAGACGATAAAGGAATGGATCAAGCACCGGAAGAAGGCAGTTCTGGTGGATAATCCTCTGGCAAGCTTCCGGTTCGTGGAAAGCTTTAAGATGCTTGCGGCCAGGGTGGAATACCATATGTCAAAGATCAACGGTAAGATCCTGGTAGTTACGAGTGTCTGTGAGAATGAAGGAAAGTCATCCGTGGCAGGGAATCTTGCAATCACACTTGCGAAAAAAGGCAAGAGAGTCATTTTGATTGATGGCGATATCAGATGCCCTGCACAGTATCTGTTATTGGGAATGAGTCCGAAAAAAGAAAATGAGCTTGGAGAGTTCTTAAATGGCAGAACAGGTGCCAATAACATTTTGTTAAATACGGAGCGTAAGCGGCTTGGATTTATAGGTGGAAAGGTGTCCTATTCTGCTTCTACAGAGATGCTTGGAAACAGACAGCTTCCGGTTCTTATAGAAGCCTGCAGTAAGATTGTGGATTACGTCATTATCGATACCCCACCATCTGGAATGATTGGAGATGCACAGATTTTTGCACAGCATGCAGATGCCGTAATGGTCGTTGCCAGACAGAACGTTACACTTGCAGAAGATATCAACGAGATGATGGATGATTTCCGTGACAATCATACCAAGGTACTTGGAGTTGTTTTAAATGGTGTCATGACGTTTCAGAGTATCGCGGACAGCCCGGTGGGAGATCATTACAGCAAGTACAGCAGATATGGGCGATATGGACGTTATGGGAAATATACGAATAATAAAGAGGTATAGCAGACATGGATGAGATGAGAGAAAAATCTGGGAATGAACAACAGGGTGAAATCGAGAAGATTGATCTGATTGAATTCCTTCGTGGTTTCCAATATGGAATCAAGAAAATGTGGTGGCTGGTTTTGGTTCTCGCATTGATTTTTGGACTGAATAGTTATATCAAAGCAAGAAAGAATTATACCCCTGTCTATACGGCATCAGCGACGGTGGCAGTAACGACAATTGATGGAAGTCCGGCTTACCAGAACAATGCGTCTGCACAGCAGATGGCGGATGTTTTCCCATACATACTGACAAGTGGTGTGCTAAAAGATGTGGTAGCTAAGGATATGAAGCTGGACTCTGTTCCGGGATCCATTTCTGTTAAGGCGGAAGAGGGAACGAATATGCTTACGATATCCGTTACCGGTACGAATGCAGAACTTTCCTATAAGACATTAAAGTCAGTCATTAAAAATTATCCGGAAGTGGCACAGTTCGTACTTGGAAATACGACTCTGAAGATCCTGGATGAAACAGGTGTTCCGGATGATACGACAAAGCAGGGAGTCATTTCTTCTTCCTGGAAGAGAGGGGCACTTAAGGGTGCCATTATTGGTCTTGTGATTCTGTCTCTTTATGTACTTACCAGACGTACCGTGAAGACAGGTAAGGAGATTAAGACCCATTTGAATCTGGTTGATCTTGGAACATTGCCGGAAGTACATGTAAAGAAGAGAAATAAAGAAAGTTTTTATAATTCAGTCAATGTATTAAATAAAAGAATTCCGCAGGGATATCTGGAAGCGTTCAGAAAGGTCGGAATTAAGGTAATGAAACAGATGGAGGAAGAGGAGTTTAAGACGCTTTTGGTCACCAGCTCTGTGCCGGAAGAAGGAAAGACGGCATTTTCTGTGAATCTGGCAATCATAGAGGCAAAACTAGGGAAAAATGTCATACTTGTAGATTGTGATATGAGAAGACCATCTGTTGCAAAAGCCATGAATCAGGAAGGAGAATTTCCCGGACTTCAGGCGGTGCTTCAAGGTAAGGTGAAGATCAGTGAAGCAATGACAACGGTAGAACTTGAGAAGTGCCCGGGATCTTTGCAGATTCTGTATGGCAAAACGACAGAAGGAAGTTCTTCAGACCTGCTTGAGAGTAAGCAGATGGAGAGACTCATTTCCATTTTAAAGAAGAAAGCAGACCTTGTAATATTTGATACGGCTCCTTCTGAGATGCTTGCAGATGCGCCGGTACTTGCAAGATATCTAGATGCTGCAGTCTATGTGATCCGCTATGATTATGCAAAGATGCGCCAGATTCGTATGGGTGTGGAGAACCTTTCGATGAGTGGAATCCATATGCTGGGTTATGTATTAAACCGCGACCGCTCTGGGGGTGGTGGATATGGATATGGATATGGATACTATGGACGCTATCATTATGGAAGATATGGTCGTTATGGCGGATACAGACATTACAGCCGCTATGCAAAACAGTTTGATGAACCGGAAGAAGAGACAGGTGCGGTAAATCAAAAAGAGGTATTTACAGAGACGAAAGAGAACTGATTGCCAAATCATGTGAATAGTGGTACGATATAAAACTAGAGTGAGAAACTATAGAATTTGAGGAAAAGAAACAACCTGAGTATGAGGGGGTTACTTATGAAAAATGTTACAAAACTGTCCGCAAGGCAGAAAAATTATTTAAAAACTAAGAGCATGGTAGATATGATCCTGGGCTCAGTGGGAATGGTTGTGCTGTCGCCGGTATTTCTGGCGATAGCGGCAGCTATTAAGTTGGAAGATGGCTTACGGGCACCGGTATTCTTTTCACAAAAGAGAGTCGGTGTTCATAAGTCATATTTCAAGTTATATAAGTTTCGTTCCATGCGGCTTGACACTCCGCATGACATACCGACGCATCTTTTGGATAACCCGGAGCAGTATATCACAAAGGTGGGGCGTTTCTTGCGTAAATCTTCTTTAGATGAACTGCCTCAGCTCTACAACATTGCAAGAGGCGATATGGCAGTCGTCGGACCAAGACCGGCACTGTGGAATCAGACAGACTTAATTGCAGAGAGAGACAAATATGGTGCAAATGATGTAAAGCCGGGCCTTACCGGCTGGGCGCAGATCAATGGACGTGACGAACTCGAGATAGACGTAAAAGCAAAGCTTGACGGAGAGTACGTAAGAAAAGCAGGACTTGCGATGGACATCCGGTGTGTCTTTGGTACCATTTTTTCCGTACTCCGTGGAAGCGGCGTTGTAGAAGGTGGAACAGGAACAATGGAGCGAGAAAAGAAAAATAAAAAAGTAATGATTATCACGAATCATTCTTATATGCTGTGGCAGTTCCGAAGAGAACTCATACAGATGCTGATGGAAGATGCAGAGGTCTATATCAGCACTCCATTTGTCGGCCACGAGAAAGACTTTGCCGATATGGGATGCCATATGATCGAGACTCCGGTTGACCGCCGCGGCATCAATCCGATGACAGATCTGCGTTTATATAAGCAGTACCGTGCCATGTTAAAGAAAGAAAAGCCGGACATGGTCATCACTTATTCGATTAAGCCAAATGTTTATGCCGGTTATGCGTGCAGACGCCTGCACATTCCATATTGCGTAAATGTACAGGGACTTGGCACCGCATTTGAAAAGCCGGGACTTTCCCAGGTCGTAACCATGATGTACCGCACTGCTTTAAAGGGCGCAAAGACCGTATTCTTTGAAAATGAGCGAAATGCAGCACTCTTCCAGGAAAAGAAGATCACTCCGGCAAAGCAGCAGACGATCCTTTCCGGAGCCGGCATCACTCTCGACTTCTATCAGTACGAAGCCTATCCGGAAAATGAAGCATTTCACTTCCTGTATCTGGGCCGAATCATGAAGGAAAAGGGTATGGACGAGCTCTTCTACGCCATTCGCAAGTTACACAAGGAATATGGCAAGAAAGTCGTTCTTGACATTGTCGGATTCTTCGAAGACGAATATAAGGGTGAAGTAGAGAAGTTAGTAGAAGACGGCATCGCAGTCTTTCATGGATTCAAAGAAGACCCGAGACCGTATTATAAAGCAGCAGACTGCATCGTCCTTCCAAGTTATCATGAGGGCATGTCAAATGTCCTGCTAGAAGCAGCATCCACCGGCAGACCGGTTGTTACAAGCAAAATTCCAGGCTGTATGGAAAGCGTGGAAGACGGCACAACCGGATACCTCTGTCAGGTGAAAAATGCACATTCTCTGTACCAGAAGATGAATGAAATCTATCATAAGAGCCGTGCCGACCGAGAAGAAATGGGCAAATGCGCAAGAGATAAGATGGCAAGAGAGTTTGCGAAGGATGAAGTGGTGAAGATGACGGTGGCGAAAGTGAAGGAGTAGAGATGCAGCCAATCAGAGTATTACATATCGTAACCTATATGGGACGAGGTGGTTTGGAAACGATGCTTATGAACTACTATCGTCATATTGACCGCACAAAGGTACAGTTTGATTTCCTCGTACACAGAGATTTCGAGGCGGATTATGATGCAGAAATCTTATCGCTTGGAGGAAAAATTCATCATGTATCCAGACTGGTACCGTGGAGTAAATCGTATCAGAACGAGCTGCGTACTTTTTTTAAGGCACACCCAGAATATCGAATCGTGCATGTACACCAGGACTGTTTGAGTTCAGTTGCCTTAAAAGTGGCGAAGGAGTGTGGAGTACCGGTACGGATTGCGCACAGCCATAACAGCAATCAGGACAAGAATCTAAAGTATCTGATTAAGCTGTATTACATGAAGAAGATTCCTGCATTTGCAACTGCACTTTTTGCATGTGGAAAAGATGCGGGGGATTGGATGTTTGGAGGAAAACAGTATCATGTTATGGCAAATGCGGTGGAAGTAAAGAGATACCAGTACAAACCTTCTGTTGCAGAAAAAATAAGAAATGAATGGAATATTTCTGATGAACTTTTGGTTGGACATGTGGGAAGATTCAATCCACAAAAGAATCACACGTTTCTAATCGACATTTTCTATGAAGTACAGAAAATAAATCCATCTGCCAGATTACTTTTAGTCGGAGACGGAGATGGGAAAAAGGAAATACAAGAAAAAGCCAGAAAGCTTGGTATTGCAGATCATATCATCTTTGCGGGTGTCAGAACAGATGTAGAGGAACAGATGCAGGCAATGGATGTATTTGTATTTCCATCTTTGTATGAAGGATTGCCGGTTACTATGGTCGAAGCACAGGCAGCAGGCCTGCCATGTATCATATCTGACCGGGTTCCGGAAGAATGTATTATTACAACTAATCTTGTAACGACACAAAAATTGACCGATAGTCCTAAGATATGGGCAGAACATATCTTAGAGAGGGCAAAGAACACGCGAACGGATCATTACGATGAGATAAAGTCTCATGGTTATGATATTGAAGAGGCAGCAAAATGGCTGCAAAACTATTATATTGCACACAGTGGAGAATAAGAATGGCAACACTTACAGTTTTTACTCCGGCATACAACCGGGCGCATACGCTGCCAAGAACCTATGAAAGCTTACAGAAGCAGTCATGTAAAGATTTCGTCTGGCTGATTGTAGATGATGGATCGAAAGATCAGACAGCAAAATTGGTAAAAGAGTGGCAGCAACAGGAAAAAACGTTTGAAATCAGATATATCTATAAAGAAAATGGCGGGATGCATACGGCGCATAATGTAGCTTATGAAAATATCGATACTGAGCTGAATGTCTGCATCGATTCAGATGACTGTATGGCTGACGGGGCTGTGAAGAAAATCATAGATACCTGGGAAAAGGTAAGAGACAAAAACTATGCCGGATTAATCGGACTAGATGCAGACTTTAAGGGAAATATCATAGGAAAAGGATTTCCAGAGCACCTGAAAGAGACGACACTTGGTGACTATTATGCAGCAGGAGGACAAGGGGATAAGAAACTTGTTTACCGCACAGATGTAATAAACAGTGTGCCACCGTATCCGGTATTTGAGGGAGAAAAATACGTAGGACTGGTATATAAATACACGTTAGTCGATCAAAAATACAAATTATTTGTAATGAATGAAGTATTGTGTGATGTGGAGTATCAGGCTGATGGGTCAAGCGGAACGATGTGGAAACAATACTTAAAGAATCCAAATGGATTTGCATTTCTTAGGAAGGTATCGATGCAATATCCAAAATCAACGAAAAGATTAATCGTAGACTGTATTCATTATTGTTCAAGCAGTCAGATTGCAGGAAACAGAAAATACATAAAAGAATCGCCCAAAAAGCTATTAACTGTTTTGTGTACACCTTTTGGGTGGTCATGGACGGCATATGTGAGATATAAGGCAAAGAGGATATAGAGGACAAAATATGTCAAATTATATTTTGATACTGGTGTGGATTGTAATATTAGGAATTGCAGCCATGTACATAAATGTGAAAAGACCAGAAGTGGTCTGTGGAGAAAAAGTAGAGCGCTATTATGTGGGGTGGGCATTTTTGATATTTGTTCCACTGATTATCTGGTGTGGATATAGAGGAAATGTAGGAGATACATCCATGTATATCTCTAGTTTTTATGATATGCCAAGTGATTTTGGTGGAATAGAAACTTATATGCAGGGAGTAAAAAAAGATAAGGGATTTTTCTGTTTTTCAGCGGTAATAAAATGCCTGATTGGCAATAAGCCGGAAATTTATTTTATTATTTTGGCATTGATTCAGGCAACATTATTGATTCTTGTATACCGTAAGTATTCGCCAGAATTTCTCTTTACTTTCTTTTTATTTATTGCATCGACGGATTATATATCCTGGATGTTCAACGGAATTAGACAATTTATGGCAGTGACCATTACCTTTGCATGTTTTGGACTGATTCTGAAAAAGAAATATATAGTTGCTATTTTGCTAATCTTATTAGCTTCCCGGTTCCATGGTAGTGCACTGATTGTGATACCGTTTCTTTTTGTGGCGCAGGGAAAGGCATGGAATAAGAAAACTATTCTTATTATAATGGCAACAATCGTAACTGTTACGTTTATAGGAAGTTTTACGAACCTGTTGGATTCTGTGCTTGCAGAGACACAGTATACAAATGTTGTTTCTGACTGGCAGAGCTGGCAGGATGATGGAACGAATATATTCAGGGTATTGGTTTATGCAGTACCGGCGATTCTTTCATTTATAGGTAAAAGATATCTGGATGAAGCAAACAATCCGTGTATTAATTTCTGCGCGAACATGTCTATTATATCGACAGCAATCTATGTTGTGTCGATGTTTACATCTGGTATCTTTATAGGAAGACTTCCTATTTATTTTTCCCTATATAGTTACATTCTGTTGCCATGGGAGTTAAAAAATATGTTTAATGAAAAATCAAAACAATTTATTACGGGAGCGGCTGTTCTAGGTTATCTTGGATTTTATTTTTATAGTATTATTAGTATGGGAATGATATAAATGCATGAAAGGAATCAATATGAATAAGCAGGAGCGAAAACAGTGTCAGTACGCTGATTATTATAGAATGACAGGTGAAGGAGAACATACAGGTTTAAGATGTTTAAAAACCCTTTTTCTTTTTCATCATTTGGCATTTATGTATTGGTATCGAAAATGTCAGCAAAAATCAACCTTTTTTCGAAGATATATACTATATAGAATGTCTAGAAAATTTGGACTGGAGATTTCGACCAAAGCCACTATAGGAAAAGGGCTTTATTTGGGTCATCCATATAATATTACAGTAGCAGAAGGCGTACAAATGGGACAGAATGTAAATCTGCATAAAGGGTGTACAATTGGCCGTACTAATAGAGGAAATGCAGGTGTACCGAAAATTGGAGACTGTGTATTTGTCGGAATCAATGCAACAGTAGTTGGAAATATTGAAATCGGGGATGATGTATTGATTGCACCCAATAGTTATGTCAATGTGAATGTCCCATCACATTCTATTGTGATAGGTAATCCGGCCACAATACATCACCGTGACAATGCAACAGAAGGATATGTGAACTTTCGCGTATAACATGGAGGTTAGTATGATACCAAAGAAAATTCATTACTGCTGGTTTGGAAGAAAAGAACTTCCAGAGAAAGCAAAGAAATGCATCGCAAGCTGGAAAAAATATTGTCCGGACTTTGAAATTATCGAATGGAATGAAGATAATTTTGATGTTTATTAAAATGCATATGGAAGGGTGCCAGTCCTTCGGTGGATCATCTATGGAATCGCTGCGTATGTTTTCGCCTCCAATCCCGGTCACGGCGATAGAAATCCCGGCTCCATGCAGATGGTCTGTTTTGGAATACTGATATTCAGATGTCAATGTGTATAGAAAGGCAGAATTTGCCTTTCTATTTTAATATCGGTTTCAGAGAAAAATGCGTAAAGAAAATGAGTAAAGAAAATGAGGAGAACGCAATGAAGAAAAATCTGCTTTTCCTGTTTTTTAGAAGATATGCGGTGCAAATAAAAGAAGTATGCAGTATAATGAGAGCACCTGATCCGCAGGCAGAATAGGAACAGATAGGGATATTTTGATAAATTGCAATGGAGGTTTTACGATGAAGTGTGAATTGATCATTGACAGCTCTTTGCTGACAGAGAATGATATGGTACTGCTTAATGAGGGAGGGGAAGAGATTCAGTTTTGCAAAACGGATACGAATCATTTCCTCCCGCCGGAGGTGATATTGATTCTGATTGACCTGAGCCAGAACATGGTTTATAGTGCAGCATATGACACAGTAAAATATGCACTGGGCAAGCTGGTGTCAATGTTTACTGGAAAGAGGGGGAAAGAGAAAACACAAACAAAAATGGAGATTGCCTGCGGTGATAAAAGGTATTCTTTATCGTTTGATTTTGAACTTACAGAGGAACAAAAGAACAAGCTGGTGGATGCCGCCGCGAAGAAACTGCTGGAAGAGAACTAACCAGGAAATGTGATTTGGAAGGCTTGTAGGATGTTACAGCAAAAGAAAGGCAGGTAAAATGAATAAAGTTATCAACTTGTACCGGACATTCTATCCATCGAGGGAAAATGAGAGAGACGAAGATGCGGTGTGTAGTTTTGTCGAGAAAGCCAGCCAGTCAGGAGATTCGGCGTTTGACAGTGATGTGGTCAGCCAATACATAGAGAATCCCCTATTTGTGGAGAGAAAGATAATTGACAGTATTCTGGATTTAGAAAACATTCATCTGGATGTGGAGTATCTGTCAGTATACAGCAAGCAGATGAACGCTGCAGGTGCATCCAGTGAAGATGATAAGGCGATCGTTGTAGATGAGTTGTGGTCGTATACAGCGTTATCGTTTTTTCTGACAGTGCTTTCCCTGGCTTATGATAGTGGAAAGGAAAACTTTACCCGCTGTATTAAGAACTGTTTTGTGCTACTGGATTTGCAGGGGAGAAAGCATGAGATAGGAGTTCACAGCTTAAGTGATATTGAACAGATGATTTCGCTGCCAGCCAATATTATGAATCTGGCTATGGATTCCTTTTGGACCGCATGGACATTTATGATTGGTCATGAACTGTATCATTTGACAGAAAAAGATGATGCGGGAAACGGTATGCAGGAAGAATTGGATGCCGACGCTTATGGATATAAAGTGCTGATCGGAATGATAGAAGCGCAAAAGCGGGGATTTATTCCAGAGGAAATTCGGATTTTTTACGAAGACTATTATCTTGCACCTGTCATGCTGTTTGAGTATTTCCGGTTTCTGGATCAGTACCGTTCTCTATGTGGCGAAAGTGCTGTATATGCAGACTATCCGTCACCGCAGCAACGTCAGGAACAGATATTCAATTTGTTTGATGATTGTATTCCAGACAGCTTTGATACAACAATGGGAAACGAAGTGCTGAATCTTTTTCTTGATACGTCTGAGCTCTTATGGAAGCAGATCAGGCTGAAGAAGGAGCGTGGGAAATTGAATTTTCCAGAAACGGAATAAAACCCCTGAAAGACAAAAGTTTGCGATTACTTTTCGTGGGATTACTTGAAGAGTGAATTAAGCGAATATACCTATACGCATAATAGAGAGAATGAGGCATATGCTGAATATGATAATGTAGCCCAGTATTCTGATGAACGCGTTAATAATTATCGACAGAACGCCATGGAAGTGCTATAATAAAAATTCGGAATTGGAATGAAATCTGGACTATAGATGACGGTACGAATATATTTAGAATTTTATTTTATTCTATTCCGGCAATCATGTCGCTGATATGGAAAAAACACATCGATGCAGGGAACAATAAACAGATCAACATGTTTGTGAATTGTACTGCGATTACTGCAGTTCTCTATGCCATTTCCGGAGTAGCGTCGGGAATTTACGGTGGCCGCCTTCCAATTTATACCACACTCGCGGGCTATGTTGCGGTGCCGTGGATGATAGACCATATCTTCACAGAATCGTCTGCGCGTATCGTAAAAATGGGATTTGTTCTGGTGTATCTGGTCTTTTTCTATTTCCAGATGCATATGGTATGGGGGATCATTTGAGAGGAAGATTTGATGGCAATACGAGTATTACACATAGTTACATATATGGGGCGCGGCTTGTACCGTGGAGCGGTGCATACCGCAGGGAGCTAAAGGCATTACATTCAGGAATCGCCGAGAAAGGTGATGACCGTGCTGTGTACGCCGGCTGGATGGGCGCTGACGAGATACATCAAGAAAAAAGCGTTGACGGGAGGTGAATAGCGATGT
>ULSK01042233.1_pt1 | contig 26162 bp, 26 predicted proteins | sample 1956311 | NCBI WGS metagenome assembly ULSK01 (sample SAMEA4835706, study PRJEB28245) | human gut metagenome | biome: gut microbiome; material: fecal sample | place: Denmark | collected 2008 | reverse complement strand
GTGTTGATTGTAACAAATGCCCTTGAAGAAAACAAGTAAAATATTTATAAAACCGGTACCGAAGGCTTCTACCCCCGGAACCGGTCTTTCACTTTCTCCACATATTGAACACACAGTTCTTTCCGTTCTTCTACAAAGCTGCTACAACGTTCTTTTTTCTCTTCCACAAAACTGCTGCAACGCTCCTTCTTCTCTTCGAAGTAAATTTTACAGTACTCCTTCTGCTCCCCTGCCATATAAAGGTAACATTCTTTCCGGTCCCGCATCTGCCGTGCCAGCTTTTCCATTCTTGCACGGACGGTTTCCATATGTACGGTCGTATAAACCACATCAACTACAAAGAGAATATATAGGAAAAGTACCACTCTGGTGAGCACCAGCTCCGGAATTGCTGCGGTAAGCTGCATGATTACCGGATGAACGAAACGGAGCAGTATCACGTTTCCGATTCCAAATATGATGCAGCCATAAAGACAGATTCTCCCGTTCAGATTATATCTGTATCTGGTATAATCCCACCAGCGTTTGTGGAACATACGCTCCATCGCATAAGAAGTAATATACTCTACTACGCCGGAGGTAAACATGGCTGCCGCAAAGATTGCCGGCACATTTCCAATCCAGCCGATGAGCCAGTAATTAAGCACTGCTCCCGCTCCATAAATCGGAATCCACGGACCTCTTAAGTAGCCACGGTTGATAAATTTATGATATTTTATCTGGGAGCAAATGGTAGATTCATAAAGCCATCCTGCTGCACTGTAAATCACAAACCAAAGGAAATAAATTCTGCCGGCTACCAAAAAATGCAGGAACACATTTCCGCATGTGCCCATAAATTCTCTTACCTGTACTAACATACTTCCTCCCTGCATCTGCGCTGTAAGGTCTCTCTGGTAGAACATTTCTTATCAATCCAGCAGACAATCCAGCTTTCCAAGTATTTCGGCGGCACCAGTGTCAGCGGAAACATATGCTTCTTGATAATGTCATGCTCTATCGGAGTTAATTCCACATCCATGCTGGCATTCCGCAATGCTACACCCGGATGGAAAAATCCATGCAGATGATGCGGCGTCAGCTGGTTATGCCAGTCATATAAGAAATAATCGTGAAGCAATGCACCCCGGATCAGCTGCTCCATTTCTACCTGAAGCTGATGTTCTTTTGCAAAAAGGTAACTTTCATATGCCACCTGAACACAATGCTCATATACCGTGGTGGTTCCATGCTGGATATGCTCCTTGGACTGCAAAATTCTGGTTTCTGCCTCAACCTGTTTTAATATATTCATGAAATAAGTATCTTTACTATAAGCTTCCATTTTCTTTAACTTCCTTACTTCTCATCTTATTCCATCTTAATCAATATCATGTATTACGTCAATGTTCGAATTCTTACGATTTCCTTAACCTGTAACCATGAGTGTTTTTTATAAATACCTGAAAGCTATAAAAACACCTTTTCACAGCTTATCATTGCCCGCTTTGGCTGCTTGGAATGCATGGAAAGCGCAACTGTTGCCATCTGGTCTGAATCATTTTTTAATAAGATGGTTGCCTGCTCGTCTGAACCAGTTGGTGATACCTTTCTCTGGCTCACAACCTCTTCCGGCTTTCATAAATTCATAATGAGTATTGTGGGGCGTTGTGATATAAATAATATCCACTTCATCATCCACAAAAACTTCATCTATGGAATCATAGACCTTTGCGATTACGCCGGTACCCAGTACCGCCCAGTTTAAATCCTTTTTCATATTATCTCTTCTTTTTTTCTTAACTGGTTTCTCACTTTTGCCATAATCTTATCATAAGAAAATGCATTTTAAAAGAGGCTGCCACAGCCGGATTTTGGTAAAAAATCTATCCGGTGCAACAACCTCTTTTTATGTCATATCTTTACTAAATTTACTTTATCAAATCGACGCAGTCCGGTTTTATCTGATACAATGCTTCTGTAAGACTTCCGTCTTCATTGCGGAAAACAACGGAAATCCGAAGTGTGGAAGCATCTTCTTTTCCATCGTTTCCTGACATGGTAATTGCATTGACGCTAAAATATTCATCCTCTGCAAGCCAGTTGGAAACTTCGCCGCTTCCGCCATTTGCAACATAATCTTCTTTTTCAATATACTGTGTTCCAAAATCTACCCAGCCATTTTCGTCCGGTGTAGCAGAAAATACCGGATAATCCTTTACGATTTCAAAATAATCCGATAAATTATCTGCTGTAATTCCATCCACGAAATCTCTGACCTGCTGATTCATATAGCCTGCTGCAGTTTTACTTTCTGCTCCAGTAATTACGCTGACTTCTGCTCTGCCGGCAGTTCCTTCCGTATCTGCTGCCTCAGCTCCTGCCGCAGCTTCTTCAAGCTTCTTAAGGTACTCCTCCGCTGCCGCCGAGTCTGCCTTAGTGGTATCTAATGGCAGGGGGAAAAGTGCAATTGTGCCAGCATAGTCTTCCACTTTACGGTAAGAGCCACTTTCATTGTCCATTCGAAATGCAGCCGTTTCGCTCCCGAAGCTGTCCACAATTCCCAACTGTACACCGCGGTCTGCAAATATTTCCAAATCATCACATTCTATCAGCTCATAAAGAACTCCATCTTTACAGAACCAGGTAAGTGTCTCATCCATGGTTGCTGCATTGGCATCCAAAACAGACACGCCATTGATTAACGGTGCCACAAAAAAATTACGGTATTCCATATCGGTTCCATCACTTTTTGCAATTGCAACAGCTGCATAAGTATGTGATTTGCTGACATTTTCCCGAGTTTCCTGTGGTACACAAAGCTCTAATTTTTCTCCGGACACCAGTCCTAATAAGGTAATATCATAGCCATTGCTCTGCTGTGTCTCATTGACGCTTACCGCATCCTCTCCGGCAAATGCCCGGCTCAATGCTCCATTGTCCGCTACTTCATCCGCAATCTGTGACGGACTTAGGAAATGATACGCTGCATAGGCACTGCTGCCACCTAACAACAATATGGCGCAGGCACTTGCTGCGATTAATTTACGTGTTGGATGAAATTTTCTATTATGATTCATATTGACCTCCAAAGAAATATGTCCGGAGGCATGCAAAGAAGAAAAAGCCTGTTTATATCTTTCTTTATCTGTCATTTTCCCATTCCTCCTTTAATACATTTCTGAGCAGTCTGCGACCACGCGTCAACCTGACCTTCACGTTGCTTTCTGTCACATTCATAATCTTCGCGATTTCCCGGATGGTGTAATCCTCATAATAAAATAAATGTATGACGATTCGATACTTCTCTGGAAGCTTCATGACTTCTGTAAACAGTATCTGGGCTTCTGGTGTCTCAAATGTCAGTGTCTCCATATATTCTTCTAACGGCACACCCTTCTGCCGCCAGAAAGAAAGATTGATGTTCTTTGCTTTATTGATTGCCACCCGAATGAGCCATGCTCTGATATGCTGCTCATTTTCAAATTGTCTGTTGGTTGTATGATATTGAAGAAAAGTATCCTGCACCACATCATCGGCATCTGCTGCATTTTTACAGACATTGAAAGCCGCTGCAAATAAATGGTCTTTATACTTTTCCACTAATACCTCAGTTGCTATTCTCATGAGTGATCCCTCATATTTCTTTTCTGTTTAAAAGGCCTTTCACTATATATACAAGTGAGGATGGGAAAAGGTTACAAAAAAAAGAGCTGACCGACCCAATCTCTGACTGTGCTACAGCTCTTTTTATTGTCCAAATCTTTTTATAAATTATAACATATTCCTTTAAAGCAGTTCTTCTATTTCACTCTTTTTTGGTATTGCACGGATAACACCTTTTCTGGTTGTCACTATAGCTGCCGCTGCATTTGCCAGCTTTAAAAGTTCCTCCAACTGCTTTTCTGTCAAATTATTAAAATCATGTTCCAGAAGATAATTCAGCACACTTCCCGTAAACGTATCTCCTGCACCTGTTGTCTCGATTGTCTTTACAGAAAATCCACTACATTCCACACGCATTCCCTTATAATAAGCGCGGCTTCCTTCTTTTCCCATTGTTAAGAGAATGAGTGGTATCTGATATTTTTCCTGAAGGCATCTGATTCCCTCATCATAATCTTCTTTTCCAGTAACAAACTGAATCTCATTATCAGAGATTTTCAATATATCACATTGACTAAATCCATAATTCATCTGTTCTTTGGCCAATTCTAATGAACTCCACAAAGGTTCCCTTAAATTTGGATCAAATGAAATGAGTGCTCCACTCTCCTTTGCCGCTTTAACCGCTTTCTTTGTTGCAGCTCTTACACTATCCTGTGTCATAGATAACGTTCCAAAATGGAAAATTTTTGCCTGGGAAATAAATGTTGTATTAATTTCATCTTCTGTCAGCATCATATCAGCACCCGGATTACGATAAAAAGAGAACTCACGGTCACCATCCGGAAATGTATGTACAAATGCAAGTGTTGTATTTACAGTATTGTCTGTAAAAAGATTGGAGGTATCAATTCCAATATCATTTAACGTATTTCGAAGCAATTTTCCAAACTGGTCTTTTCCAACTTTGCCAATAAATGCTGTTTTCTTTCCCATTTCATTTAACATTGCCAGAACATTACATGGCGCTCCACCAGGGCATGCTTCAAACAAATCATTCCCCTGTTCACTCTGTCCATTCATCGTAAAATCAATTAATAATTCTCCCAATGCAATAACATCAAAGCTCTTTTTCATATTACGATTCCTCCTATATTTCTTCCTTTTGTTTTTATAGAAATGAAACCAGTTCTTTTCCGAACTGGTTTATCATTTCCTTTTCTTCTATATCATCATACCATGAAATGAAATTCATTTTTTCACGGTTCAATTCCATACACTTCTACATTTTCCAGCACAACACTGCCTTCTACTGCCTGAAAATATATTTTATTTTGTTCATTTCCCGCAAATACATTCATAGAATGATTATTTTGATAATTATCAGTAAATAATTCTAAGGAACTTTGATCAGATAAAATATGAACATCTAATACATCTTTTTCTTTTAAAAAGAGTATACTGTGTGATATCCCTTTACTCCATCCATCTGCCTTATTACGATTTACTTTTAATTCTCCATTCTTCAAATCAAATATACAAACTGTTTGATTTATTTCATCGCATCTTAATTTTACAAGTAATTGCTGTGCATTGCTCGCTTGTAAATTTATATTAAATTTCAGCTCAAATGCTATTCCATCATCTGATTTTAACTCATGTTGCGAATCACAAATCACCAACTTGTCCTGCACATATTTACCGGTTTTTTTTCTATATTTTTTTAACTCCCGTATCGGGGTGAAACTCAATCTTCCACTTTTAGTCATATTAACTTCGCGTGGAAAATTAAAGAATCCGCACCAGTCTTCCCTGTAAGTCGGTCCCCAGTCTTTAAAAAACGGCATCCATTCCCATTCATTTGCCCATGCAACCATAATTCTTCTTCCATCCGGTGCCTGAAATGATTGTGGTGCATAATAATCAAAACCCCAATCAATTTCTCCCGAAACATCATAATCAAACTTGCCGGTATCATAATCAAACGAACCGGTTAAATACACACAAGTCCTCTCTCCTGCATCAATAGGTGAAAAAGTTAAAACATACCGGTTTCCTATACGAAAGAAATCAGGACATTCCCACATGGTTCCCCATTCTCCCCTGCTTTCTGCTAATACATTTATAAATGTCCAATGTATCAAATCTTCCGAGCGATACAATAACGCCTGTCCTTTTTGATTTTTTGAAGCTCCGCATACCATATAATAGCTGTCTTCGTGTTTCCATACCTTGGGATCCCGGAAGGAATCTGGCGAAATTCCTTCCGGTGCTGTTAAAACTGGATTTTTTTCATATTTTTCAAAATGAATACCATCTTCACTATAAGCAACACACTGTGTCTGGACAAATCCATTTCCATGATTCGTTGCTGCTGTGTATATTAAATATAGCTTTCCGTCAAATTCAATTGCACTTCCGGAAAAACATCCACCCTTCAAATGATCTTCATAAGGTTCACTTGGTGCTAATGCAACCGGAAGATACTCCCAATGAATCAAATCATCACTGACAGCATGTCCCCAGTGCATATTTTCCCAAAAACTCTGATATGGATTATACTGATAGAAAAAATGATACTTTCCTTTGAAATATATCAATCCATTTGGATCATTAATCCATCCCGTTTCTGCCATAAAGTGGTATTTCTGCCTCATTTTTCCCTGTGAAACTTTTTCTTTATTCTGATTAATTACTATTTGTGCCCGTTCAATTTCCTGAAGCATTTTTTCCTTTGACATCAATTGACCTTTCTGCTCCCTTTTCTATCTTGGCCATCTTTTTTCTTTCTCAGGAAGCTTTGAAAAAACATTATGTGGTTCCTTCTGATACCAGTATGCAACACTTGACAAATCATCCTGACGTTCAAATAAACCTTTATGTCCAACACCAATCTGTTGCACAGTAACCTTAAGCTCCTCATCAAAAAATACTGGATCCATGACATGCCAGCGATAAAAACCGCGCATTGGTGGACAATCATCATTATGGTATAAATTATTTACCAGATCATCATGCCTTGAATAATATGGATATCCAAGAAAAGGAGTTGTATATGTCTGTTCTATCGTTTTTCCGTTTTCATGTTTGGCAAAACTCCAGGAACCTCCAAAATAATCTTCCATTCCGGTTCCACAGATTGTTGGATATTGTTCATCTCCATCAATATAAAACTTTACTTCTCCTTCACCCCACCAATATCTTTGAAGTGTAGACAATGCTATATATGTACCGATATAATGACCACTACCTTTTATTCCATCTGCAATAACATAATCTTTTCCCAGCTCGGTAAGAGCTTCTCTCCTCCAGCTTGCGTGAAAATATTCCGTTTCTTCTGGCAGATAATTGTATAAATTATAATCAATCTGATAAAAAAAAGCCGGAATTGCATTTGCATGCTGATTTTCTAATGTAATAACTGCTCTCTTTTTAAATGGCATCTGAATATAAGAATTTAACCCTCTGGATGGGACAACTGTTATAAGACTGGAATTAATATAACACTCTTTTCCAAATCCACAACAGAAAAAATCCCCTAACGGTGCTTCTACGGATGGATTTTCCTCGCCATCCCAATACATTCTGAGAACCAGGTCCCTAAGAACGAAGCAATCTCCTTCTGACGTTTTATTATCCGTTGTTATCCATATATGATGAATAATTCCCGGACCATCTATTTCTCCTAAAACGACCGTCTCTCCCGGCTGGATATCATTCAAACAAGGACTGCCTTTTCTTGATTTTCCGAGACCGCTGGCTGCCATACCACCTTTTCCCTTTTCTCCCGTCCTGTTTTCAGCATTAATCGCCCTGCTTTTTCCATGTGTCAGATAGGGAAGCATTGCTGCTGTTCCTGGCAGCATAATCATATTTTTATCCATTTTATACCTTATCCTTTCGTTGCACCCATAGTCATTCCAGCTGTTACCCATTTATTTAATGCAAAATAGATTACCAGTGGAGGAAGAATTGAAATTGCTATTGCAGCAAATGTTGAACCCCAGTCCACATTTCCAAATGCTCCGACATAATCTTTTAATCCCATTGCCACTGTCTTGGCTGAAGTATCACTAATAAATGTATTTGCAAAAATAAAGTCATTCCAAATCAGAATACTATACATGGAAGCAATTGTAATAACGGTATTTCTTGCTAATGGGAACACAATCTGAATAAAAGTCCGAAGCGGTGAACACCCATCAACAACCGCTGCCTCTATCAATTCATTCGGAACAAATTCGTAAAAACTTACAAACATCATAACTGATAAAGGTAATGCAAATCCTACCTGTGGTAATATTAAAGAAAAACTTGTATTTAAAATACCTAGTTTACTATAAAAAATAAATAATGGTATTAATGTAATCTGTACTGGAACCATAATTCCAAATGTAAAGAAAGAATAAATTGTTTTTGTTCCTCTTACTTTAAATTTTGACAATGCATATCCTGCAGTAGAACTTAATACTACAATCAGAATCAGCGAAATAACGGTCACCTTTAAACTATTCCACATATACATACCGATTTTACCATCTGATAAAACCTTAGAAAAATTTTCCAGCGTAATACTCTTTGGAAATGCAAATGGAGCTGCTGACAACTCTACGGTTGGTTTCACACTTGCAACAAACAACCATATGACCGGATATATCTGAATGATTAAGAAGAGAATAATCAATACTGCAAATATTATTTTTATTATTTTTTTCTTCAATGATTTCCCCTCCTATTCCTTCTGATGCGTTCTTTTTCAATTCTTTTTTCTTCTTTTTGTTCCTTTGAAGTAAAAATTTTTCTTAAAATATAAACAACTAAAATACTTTCAATAATAATAAACACCGCTAAAGTACTGCCATAACCATACTGGTTACCATTAGAATATCATGTGGAAATGACATGGTATAACAAAGAAATTTTTGAACAGTATAATCTGACACCACCAACTACCATGGATGAGTGGCTGAATGTATGTAAAACCTTAAAAGATAATGGAATTACACCGATTTCAGTAGATGGTGTTGACAGATGGCCGGTACAGAGATACTTAGCAATGCTTCCATTTAGAGAAACCGGAAATGATTTTATCATTAATTTAAGAGATGGAAAAGAAAAAATGGACAGTGAAACCGGAAGAGAAGCAGCAGAATTTATGAAAGAAATGGGTCAGTATTTTAATGATGGATTTGCTGCAACAGACTATGCAACAGCACAATCAATGTTTTTAGATGGAAAATCTGCAATGTATTATATTGGTGACTGGGAAATCGGCGCTATGCAGGATGCATATGAGCAGGGTAAAATTGATTATTTTTATCTTCCTACTACTGAAGGTGCAAAAACACAGCCAAATGAATTTTGTATAAATTCTGGAATTGGTATGGCATTTAATGCAGAAACATTTGATGAAAAAACAAAAGATTTTATCTTATATGTAATTGATAATTATGGTAAATTATATGCTGGAAAACAGCAGATGTCTCCAATTAAAACCGATTTACCGGATGATGTTGAATACTCAGATCTTTATCTGAAAATTCAGGAAGATATGCAGTCTACAGGTGAAAACTTCCTGAAGCCTTGGGATACATACCTTGATTCCAATACCAATACCGTTATGCAGGATAATTTATTATTGCTGGCATCCGGTGATTTATCAGTAGACGATTTTTGTAAACTGGTAGATGATTCTATTGCAGAATATACAAAATAAGTAAATGACATATCGAGATATGTATTATCATGATTGGTAATACATATCTCGTAACAGATTTATATAAATGAAAAGGAAGGAGTTATAATGGGCGTTATAAGAAACAAAAAGGCCTTTCTGGCATTTTTACTTCCAGGATTATTGTTCTATATTTTGGCAGTATTTTATCCAATAGAAGAGTCTATTCGATTAAGTTTTATGAAATGGGGAGGAATAGGAAAAAAGCAGTTTGTCGGATTGCAAAATTATGTGACTATGTTTCACGACGAAGTTTTTTATAAGGCATTTTTTAACAATCTGATTTACCTTGTTATTGTAGTTTCCATGCAATTATTAATTGGACTGTTTTTTGCAATATTGCTGACATATATGACAAAGCATGTGACACTGGTTAAAACGTTGTATTATGTACCATGTATTATTACAACAGTTGCTATCACACAGCTTTTTAGAAGTATGTACTCAACAGAGCCTAAAGTATACATGGAACCATCTGTAAATTCCTGATATTTTAATGCAATCGGATAGAAATCATCATATCTGTCATTATCTTTTAAAAATTGTTTTACATCTACTAACATTCCTGCATCTACCAGCTCCTGACAATATGGATCGGCATCAATATCAATTATATCCGGCATATTGCCTCCGGCAATTAATGTCTTTAATTTCTGTAAATAGGAAGGTCTGTCCGCTGTTGTTTCAAATTCAATTTTCCACTTTCCGCCTTTTTCTTTACTGTACTGATCTGCAATTTCATGCATTACCTGATCTATTTCACCATCCACAGGTCTTGATGTCATCCACGTAACAGTTACCACATCATCATCATTTTTTGCTTCTTTTTTTGTAGAACCACAGCCTGCAATCAACCCTGTTACCATTGTTGCTAACAATAAAATACTCATCATTCTCTTTTTCATTTTAATCCCTCTCTTTTCTTGTTTTTATCACAAAATTGTTTAATTCCACTTCTCCCTGTACCACATAAACACCGGCATAGCCACCTTTGTGATCATACATTCTGGTAGATAATACAATTTCATCATTAATATACACAATACAGATATCATCTTCTCTTATTATCAGTAAATGATATTCATCTGCATCCGGAAGCCTTCTGGATGTTTCTATCTGGTATGGTATATCACCTTTTATCTGCCACTGATAGATTCCCTTTTCTGAACGTGGCCACATATCCCATGCTACTTCCTTTTTCCGTTGATTCATTCTTAAAAAATAACCCTTTTCCATTTCAGAATCAACATGTAACGCTATTCCGAATTCATGTCCCCGCTTCACACAGACATCCATTTCAATTGAAAAGCAATCTTCCGGAATTTCATAGACACCGGAGCCTAAGGTATCACTTATTACATGAATTCCTTTTTCTGTCTTTGTTATCCGGCTATTATAGCCTGCTGCTGGTTTCAAATCCTGTACTTCATCATAGAACTCTTTCACACCTGGAATAACACGGACTTTTAATGTTCCATCTTCCGGATTCTGAATCAATTCATGGAACACCATTGTTCCACCCCATTCCCATGGTCCAAAATCTTTATTTCCATATTTGCTTGCAATCCATCCAAATGCAAATCTTCGCTGTCCATCTGATGCGGTTTTGATTGCATAATCTGATCTGGTGTCAAAGACATCATCTTCAGGAATTTCCCATGGTCCGTTTGGACTTTTTGAAATTCTATAATGTGTAGTAAATTGATCCGAAAAAGTGGAGAAAACCAGATACCAGTAATTTCCCATCTTGAAAATTTCAGGACATTCCATGGTGATATACATGCCAGGGGCATAAAACGGTTTTTCATAGGTCCATTGTTTCAAATCCTTTGACTTACACAATGCAATACAGCCTCCCCTTAATTCACCTCCTCCTTTAATTCTTGAAGCCAGAAGCATGTCATAACATTCATCTTCTTCGTTCCAGTATACAAATGGATCCCGCCAGTCAAATTCTTCATATTGCTTTCCATCAGAAACAAACAAAAATTCTTCTACCGTATTAAGATGTTCTAAATCTGTTCCTACTGCCTGCATTACAGACTGTACACTTTTTCCATTAATTTTTATATCTTCATTATACGCAGTAAAAAATGCATGATAAAGATTTTCTTTGTCTTTTATTACGGAACCAGTGTAAGCATTCTTATTTGGCTTGTCATCTCCTCCTCTCTTGATTGCTTCCCCTTTGTATTCCACATTTACAAAGTCTTTTGTTGTTACAAGATGCCAGGTAGTTTCTTCTGCATACTCCTTGTCCCTGATTCTTGGATCATGCAGATAATAACCATAAAAAGTTCCATTTTCATAATATGGTATTAAATCTCCAACCCATGCATCTTTTGGTCTGTACAATAATTTTTTCATACGCACCTCTCTTTGCACTATTTGCACGTTTTTTTCGTTCTTTTTATGCTTAAATTGTAGCATATGCACTATTTATTTTCAACATAGCTTTCTCAATTTTATCATTTTCTATTTTTTTTACATAATAAAAACTGTTGTTTTATACATGTTATACATCTTTTCATTGTTATTTTGTGCATTTCGTGCATTTTTATTTTTCGCACATTTTCTTCTTCCTTTATTTTTAATAAAGTGTTACAATAAATCTGGAGGTAGAAGTATGAAATGCACGATTAAACAATTAGCCGAAGAATTAAACTTATCCAGAAATACTGTTGCTAAAGCTTTAAAAAACAGTAATGAAGTTTCTTCGAAAACAAAGCAGCGGGTTTTAAATAAAGCCAGAGAACTGAATTACAATAACATAAACAAAGAACTTTTTTCCGAATCGGGAGATGTTACTTCTCCATCTAATGTGAATAATGGTTCTATCCTGTTTCTTACCAAAACCTATGCACCAGACTCTGAATTCTGGACTGCGGTTTTAACAGGTATTGAATCCATCTTATCTAATGCACATTATCATCTTGTAATTGGAATCATGTCTGAAAGTGATTTGAAAAAAATGGATTTTCCTACTGCATTAAAAGATCCTTCCATTAAAGGTATTATTCTAGTGGAAATTTGTGATGGGGCTATCTGCAATGCATTGTTACAATATAATCTTCCAATTATTACTGTTGATTTACCAAAGGATTATAATCCTGTTTTAGATATGATAGATATTGTTACTATGGAGAACAAAAAAAATATTCACCGGATTGTAAATTATTTAATTTCCAAGGGTGCCGAGCGTTTTGCCTTTGTTGGAGATATTTATTCCGCAAATGTAGGACGAGGTTTTCAGGAACGTTTTGATGCATTACAAGAATGTCTTTCTGATAATCACCTGGAACTAGACCGGAAACATTGCTTATTAACAGAAACTTCTGATGAATTTCAGGACTTTCAAACAGTCGTTAAAAAATTACAAAAGATGGCTTCTGTTCCGGATGTATTTATTTGTGGGAATGACCATACAGCAATCCAATTAATATATGCTCTTCAATTTTTGGGTTATCAGATTCCAAAAGATGTAAGTGTAGTAGGATTTGATGATATTCCTGCTTCTGAAAGGATTACGCCTTCTCTCACTACAATACAGACTCCAAAAAAATACCTTGGTATTGCTGCAGCCCGCCAGATGTTAGAGCGGATACAATATCCAAACTCTCCTCATTCATATATGGAATATAAAACAAAACTTATTATCCGGGATTCCACAATATAGAATTAATTTTGAAAGGATATTATACTATGGAAAACTTCTTTTCACTTGATGGTAAATTTTTTCGATTTATCAACAAATTTACCAGTTTAATTGCTTTAAATTTTTTATTCATTATTACATCCCTTCCTATCATTACAATCGGGGTATCCTTTTACGCCCTTTATCAAACAAATTTAAAACTTTCACAAAATACAGAATCCTATATTGCAAGAACTTATTTTTTCTTTTGGAGAAAAAATTTAAAGCAGAATATTCTTCTTTGGCTACCTGTAATGATTTTATTTATATTTTGTCTGATTAACTTATACATTTTACCTTTTATGCCAGAAACCTTTTTCAGGTCTCTCACTCTCTGTATACAATTTCTTATTTTGTTGTTATTGCAGGGTTTTCTTATTTATGCATTTTTTCTTCCGGATCAATACAGAACTACTTTAAAATATACCGTAAAAAATGCAGTTATATTGACTTTTAAATATCTTCCAGCTACTTTTTTATGTATTTGCATAAATGCACTACCAGTTTCTATTCCCATATTGTTACCAAAAATAACCGGATATGTGTTAGCAGCTTTTATTATAATAGGCTTTTCCGGGATTTCATTTCTGCATACTTTCATATTACAACTACTATTAAAAAAAGAGAACCTCTTCGGTTCTCTTTAAAAAGGCGTCTGCCGGATTTGAACCGGCGATAAGGGTGTTGCAGACCCGTGCCTTACCACTTGGCTAAGACGCCACATATTTAATTGTGTCAATTCACACTCATATAGTTTACCAAAGCTGTGCGTATCCGTCAAGAGAGAATTCACAGTTTTTTTCTCCTGCATTTTACCTCTTTTTTGCTTATTCTTTCCTGAATCCATTTGCTTTTTTCTCATAAGAACAGTATACTTATATATTGTAAAATATTAAACCATTTCAGGAGGAACAAATATAATGGAAAAAGGTAAATTAGGTATCAGATTATCATTTTATGCAGTAGCAGCTTTTATCCTTGCATTCTTAGGATACAGCACCGTTCTTGCATTACTGGCTGGCTTTGTTCTCATTGTTGAGAAAAATGAGTGGGCTTCCCGTCAGGTAATTCAGGCATTTTTCTTATGTATCTTTGCAGATATCGTAAATGGTATTTTAAACATTTTCGATTTCTTATACCAGATACCTCTTATGGGTTCTGTATGGGGAACAGCAATTTCTGTCATTGATGGTATTGTAAGCCTTGTAGTTCTGATTTTCTGTATCATGGCTCTTGTAAACACAGCCAAAGGAAACGAAGCAAACGTTCCTGGATTAAACGGACTTGCAAACTGGGCTTACGGCATTGTAGCTCCAAAGGTAAATCAGGCACAGCAGGCTTATTATGGTCAGCAGCAGTTTAACGGACAGCAGCAGTTTAACGGACAGCAGCAGTTTAATGGACAGCAGCAGTTCAACGGACAGCCACAGTTCAATGGACAGTCACAGCAGTTCAATGGTCAGCAGCAGTATCAGCAGCCAGAACAGCAGAATCCAAATCAGCCACAGTAGAATTATTACATAGCTAAAAAGTTTAAGCGCAGAGCATTCATTGCCCTGCGCTTTTCTTATGCAGTTCTTCAAAAGATTATAAGGAAATCATCAGATAACGGATAACAAAGAGTGCGGATAATACCACGGTGATAATGTTTAACTCCTTGAACTTTCCGGTAAAGATTTTAATTAATGTATAAGCAATCAATCCAACGGCAATTCCGTTTGCGATGGAGTAGGTAAGCGGCATCATGATTAATGCCAAGTATGCCGGAATTGCTTCAGATACATCATCAAATTCCATATCTTTGATGGCACTTAACAAAAGACCACCTACGAAGATTAATGCCGGTGCTGTTGCACAGGATGGGATGATGCTTACAAACGGAGCAAAGATGATTGCCGCTAAGAACATGATTGCTGTAAATACAGAAGTCAGTCCGGTTCTTCCTCCTACGCTGATTCCGGAGATACATTCACCATAAGTGGTAACGGTGGAAGTACCAAATATAGAACCGCCTACCGTTGCGATTGCATCACAGAGAAGGCTCTTCTTTGCATTTGGGATATTTCCATCTTCATCTAACATATTTGCGGATTTTGCAGTTCCGATTAAGGTTCCGATCGTATCAAACATGTCAACCATGGAGAAGGTGATAATCAGCATGATTAAAGTTAAAATTGCCTGTCCTACCGAGCTTCCCATAAATAATTCCCGGAAACCGCGGAAGCATGCGAATAAGGAAACATCTGCGAAATCTTTTACCTGGGCACCGAAGTTAATCTGGAAACCATCAAATACCGTATTTCCGGTGAAAATTCCAAGAATAGTTACTACAAAAATACTGATTAAAATAGAACCGGTTACTTTTTTCTTATAAAGAACGGTGGTAAGTACGATTCCAAAGAAGGCTAAAATTGCGCCCCAGCAAGCCACCGGATTTTCAGAGAAAGTAGAGAAATCCACCAAAGATACCATGGTGCTTTCATTTCCTACAATAAGACCGGCATCCTGGAAGCCGATAAATGCAAGGAATAATCCGATACCCACTGATATGGCAACTTTTATATTTTTCGGAATTGCCATTACAATTTTTTCCCGGAAGGAACATAAAGTAATCAGAATAAATAATGCACCGGAAATGAATACCATTGCCAGTGATGCTTCATAGGAATAACCCATGCCAAGCATTACGGTGTAAGTAAAGAATGCGTTCATTCCCATACCAGGTGCCTGGGCAAACGGTAATTTGGCAAGAACTCCCATTAAGAAGGTTCCTAAAAATGCGGACAGACAGGTGGCAAAAAATACGCCGTTGAATACCTTATCATACATATCGGTTCCTTCAAAAGGTGTGGCAAGCATTGCCGGATTTACCATGATGATGTAAGCCATGGTAACAAATGTTGTGATACCTGCAATAAACTCGATTTTTACGCTGGTACCATTTTCTTTCAGTTTGAAAAACTTTTCCATAATAAACGTCCTTTCTTTTGTTTTATCTAAACCAGTTCACAAACTGGAATAAATCGATTATTTATAATATCCAATAATCCCCGGTTGGTAATTGCCATCTCCGGAATAACAGCAAGGGAAATCTGAAGACTCATAGTGAGGATTGGATTCTTAAGAATACAGCCATGTTCCCACAAATCAGCTAAAAGTCTATCTGTTTCCTTTACAAATACATCCATTGGCTTCTGACTTAAAATGCCAAGTACCGGAAGTCCCACAAATTGTTTCTCTTCTCCATCCCTTACATAAGAAAGACCACCCTGTTTTACAATGACCTGATTAAATGCCAGCGTCATATCTGAAAGAGAAGTTCCAAATGCAATCAGATTCTGGGTATCCTGTCCTACCGAACCGGCAAATGCTCCCTGCAGTGCTCCTGCCTGGCTGATGATGCCGATTCCGATGGAACCATCTTTCCGGTAACGGTCTACTACTGCACAATACATTAAGTCATCCTCTAAAATGAGTGCACCGTTCTTTACCGGAAGCTTTCTCTCTTCGTGAATTGTCTCTAAGGTTCCGTCCACGATTTTTACAATATTGACTTTTACTTCGCCATCTATGCAGCCTTCCGGCAATGGAATCGTAAGTTCTCCTTCTTTTAAATCATCCCGCTTTATGGAATGGATCACTTCTTTCGGATAATCCATTCGCGGATAAGAAGCCTTTGCAATTTCTCCGTTTACAATAACATCCTGCACCTTAAAGTCTGTTAAATTCTTCACAAGTATCATGTCTGCACGATATCCTTCTGCAATGACACCTCTGTCCTTTAATCCATAGGCTGCTGCCGGATAAACCGTAGCAAGCTTGATTGCCTGAAGCGGCTCCACACCTTCTTTCACAATCTGCGCCAGTGCATAGTTCATATGTCCATGCTCTGCCATATCTTTTGCTGTAATACAGCCATCGGTAGAAAGTAAAATATGGTCGCTGTCTCCTGCTTTATCTAAGAATTCTTTTGCACTTGCAGGCTCTTTTAAGGAGCCACGGCGGATAATGACATACATTCCTTTTCTGAATTTTTCTAACATTTCCCCCACCGTTACACTCTCATGATCAGAGCTTACGCCTGCTGCAATATAGGTATCTAAGTCAGCTCCCAATACACCCGGCGCATGTCCGTCTATTTTTAAACCTTTTTCTTTTCCATAATCCAAGATTTCTTTTAAAGAAGCTTCCTTTGCAATGACCCGGTTATAATCCATGGCTTCTGCAATTCCATACATGCCATATTCTTCCACCATCACTTTGACATCGGAAAGCATCACCTGTCCATAACAGTCTTCATATCCCGGTGCTGATGGAACACAGGGAGAAGCCATCCAGACCGGTGTAAGATCTGTCTCCTTCATCTCTTCCATCAGATATTTTGCACCTTTATGTCCTAAGACATTTACTGCATCATGAGGGTCTAAGACTGCTGCTGTGGTTCCGTTTTGTATCAGTGCCTCTGCAAAAGATGCACTGCTTAACATGCTAAGCTCCACATGGGTATGGGCGTCAATTAATCCCGGCAGGGCAGTAAGCCCTTCCCCATTGATTACCGTAAGATGCTCCTTTTCTTCTACTTCACTGGCATCAATATGCTCTGCAATTTTCTCAAAACGACCATTTCTGATATAAATATCCCCGGTTTTTATCTTATCTTCCAACACATCTGCAATCGCAACATTCTTAATCAACAGGCTCATAGGATTCTTTTCCTTTCTGAAACAATGGTAGTTTCTGTAAAAATGTGATATCTGTCCGCTCTGCCGCTTTTCCCTCTGCCAGAATTGCAAGCCTGCTGCAAACCTCTCCTCCGGCTTTCTGCACCAGACGCTCTGCCGCAGCCAGGGATTCTCCTTTTGAAATCACATCATCCACAATTGCAACTTTCTTTCCCTTTAACTTCTCTGCATCCGTTTCATCCAGAAAAATGTCCTGATTTCCCTCTGTTGTAATGGAATGCACCGCATCCTGGATAAATGATTTCACATAGGACTTCACGCTTTTCCGGACTACCACAAATTCCTTCATATGAAGCTGCTTTGAAATCTCATACGCCAGGGCAATTCCCTTTGCTTCAATGGTCAGGATAATTTCCGCTCCATTGGCAAATGCCGCCAGTTCCTTACCTGCTTTCTCAATCAGCTCTGTATCACTGATTACCACAAAACTTGCATACGCTGTTCCATCTGACAGTTTAACAAAAGGCAGTTCACGTTTCAGACCACATACTTCTAAATCATAATGTTCCATTTTATCTATATCCTCTTATCCATCATTATATATCCGCCGGAGAATGTTCTGTCTCCTTCGGATGTATTGTAACTATGAAAAATACGAAAGGTACAACACGTCCCCGTATTGCACCTTTGCTTTACATACATTTGCATTATAATAGAAATCATTTTATAATAAAAATACTATTTTTACTTGATTTCTATAATATTTTTATTATATTGTGTAGAGGAGGATTGTAAAAATATTTACTTCTATATAATTAGCCGGTTATGCAGGAAGATTATTTTATCTGATATGAAATGTCTGCAGTTCTTAGTTACATGTTTTTCTTGATTATAAACTGTCTTTCCATTGCTTTGAGAGGATAACTGCTCTGTCCGCCGAAGTACGGATGCTGAATAATGTCTGCAAGGGGCACTAAGAATTTCGACCTATAACTGAATAAGCCTGGCAACCGGCGCAAATTCACATCCATGTTCATATGCGCCTCGCTGGCACTTCCCTGTGCCAGCGTTGCCGGATGCCAGACGAAATTTCAAGTGCCCCTAACAGCCCTTAAAATGCATCCGTACTTCGGCGAACCGGGCAGTTATCATGTCAAACATTGGAAAGACTGTTTTGATAACAGAAAGAAAAACATGTGCTTTAGAACTGCGGCATTTCATATCAAAAATAATCTTCCCTGCATACCCGGAACTATATTTAAAATTTTATATTTTTTACAATCCCCTCCACAAACCACATAAATTATATTTTCAAATGATTTCCACAAAATAAAAGAGGTATTTTATTATGACATTAGACTCCTACCGTAACTTTGTAACCATTGTAGATTGCGGCAGTATCGTAGCGGCTGCCAATAAGCTTCTGATTGCACAGCCTTCTTTGAGTAACCAGCTAAAAAATATTGAGAAAACCTATGGTGCGAAGCTTCTTCTCCGGGGAAACCGTTCTTTAGAGCTGACGGATGCAGGAAGAATCTTTTACAAACGTGCCAAAGAGATTTGCATGATGGAAGAGGGCTTACGAAATGAACTGCTGAACCAGAAAGCCGGCTTCTCTGAACTGTTGAAAATTTCAATTCCAGCCGGTAACTCTCCTTATTTTCTCCACAAATTTTTTGATGCCTTTATTGCAAAGCACCCGAAAGTAAATTATGACTTTTATGAGATTCCAAGCGAATTTGTTATTCCGAATGTCCTGAATGGAATTACGGAGATTGGTCTGATTCGTTCTGCTGCGCCCGGACATGGTGCGCTTACACTTTATCCTTATGAAAGGGAGGATATTGTTGCCCTGTTTCCAAAAGACCATCCCCTGGCTAAAATCAAAGGAAAGCTTTCTGTCCCGGACCTTGCCAACTACCCGCTGGCAATTCCTTTTGACTGTCTGGATATTGTTTATGCTTCTTTTGGACACTATCTTCTTTCGCCAAATGTTTCCATGATTACTTCTCCGAAAACCACTGCCATTGAATGGGCGCGCTCTTTTGGAAGTGTAGCCTTAGTCTCCCTGACGAAAGAGGACATGCGTGAAATTAAGGATATGTGCATCAAATATATTTCCGATGAAAACCTCTATATTATGAGTGCTTTTATTATCAGCAAAGACCGGCACCTTTCGAAGATTGCGAAGGAATTTTTGCAGGTGCATGGTATTGAAGTTTCTTAAGGTGCTCGCCAAATCTGCATGCAAGCATGCGATTTTTCTCGCTACTCGCGTAAAAAAAGAGAATCTATAAAAGATTCTCTTGAAAGAGGCGACAACCAGATTCGAACTGGTGATAAGGGTGTTGCAGACCCGTGCCTTACCACTTGGCTATGTCGCCATATTCTGTTGTAACACTTCCAGTATATGCAGTGGCACATTTTTTATGCCTCATATTCCGTTCGTGTAATGACTCCGACGGGAATCGAACCCGTGTTACCGCCGTGAAAGGGCGATGTCTTAACCGCTTGACCACGGAGCCAGATACGTTCCAACGACCGTCAGAACGTGTTTTAGTATACCATAGAGTAGTGGTGATGTAAAGCGTTTTTTACGAATTATTCGTCATAATTTTGCTGAGGTAATTTTGCTCAAAATTTTGCCTCAAAATTATTCTCTTTAAGGGTACACTTCTTTTCTCTTTCTGTCTTTCTTTTAAAATTTTCTTCTTGACATTACTGTCTTAGTGTATTATTGTAGTAATACAAATAAAGAAGGAGATATGTTTATGGAAACAATATTGCAAACAACGAATCTTTCCCGGCAATTCGGTAAGAAGATGGCTGTAAATAATGTAAATATGACCATTCACAAAGGTGATATTTACGGATTCATTGGAAAAAACGGTGCCGGAAAAACAACTTTCATGCGCCTTGTTTTAGGTACTGCTTTCCCTTCCAAAGGAGAAATTAAATTATTCGACGGCGAGCCTTTCGATAAAGCCAGACGCAAAATCGGTTCTTTAATCGAAGCACCTGGACTTTATAAAAACTGTACCGCCTATGAAAACTTAAAGCAGTTTTCCTTAATTTACGGTGGCACTGATGCAGAGATTAAGGAAATCCTTTTTCTGGTTGGGCTTGCTGATACCGGCAATAAGAAAGCCGGCAAATTTTCCCTCGGAATGCGCCAGCGTCTTGGTATTGCCATTGCACTTCTCGGCAATCCGGAGTTCTTAGTCTTAGATGAGCCGGTAAACGGTCTTGACCCTGCCGGAATGAAGGAAGTCCGTGATTTGATTTTAAAGCTGAATCATGAGAAAAATATTACAATTCTCATTTCCAGTCACTTATTAGATGAGCTGTCCAAAATCGTTACCAGATATGGAATTATCAACGACGGTATGCTGATTGAAGAAGTTACTGCTGCAGAATTAAATGAACGCTGCCAGCACAAACTTATTTTTACAGTAGATGATGTGCAGAAAACAGCCGCTATTTTTGCAGAAACTATTCCGGCAGAACAGATTCGCATTGCCGGCAATCAGGTGATTCTCTCCTCACATCTTGAGGAAGCCGCTGAATTAAACAAACGTCTGGTTCAACAGGACGTTGCGGTAAATAGTTTCTGGGTGCATGCAGAAGGACTTGAACAATACTTTATGAAACGGATAGGTGGTTAATATGGGACAATTATTTAGATTTGAATTTCGAAAATTATTCCGTCAGAAGAGCTTTTACATCTGTGGCTGTGTGTTAATCGGATTAATTCTTCTGACCGCAGTAACATTAAATATGATTTACAGTTTATCACAGGGAAATATGGAAGCTGGCGGCGTAACCGTAAGTGCTTCTGACGATGGATTCCTTTATACCGGCATATATATGCTGGTTGGTGCAGTATCTTCCAGCAACTTTACGATTGTACTGGCTGTATTTCTTTCCCTCTTTGTATGCAGCGACTACACCAATGGCACTTTAAAAAATATCATTGCACGAGGCTACAGCCGCACCCGCATTTATGCGGTAAAATACATGGTATCCTTAGCTGCCACAACGGTTTATACCATTGTCTGCTGGCTTACCGGATTCTTTGCCGGCACTGCATTCTGGAAAGTTGGAAGCCTTTCCGGTACCACAGGAGATCTGGTTACCACCCTGCTTTTACAGCTTCTTGGTAACTTTGCATATACCTCCCTTTTCTTCCTGATTGCAGTTCTATTTAAGAAAACAGGCGGTTCCATCGCAGTTGGTATCATCGGTCCACTGGTTTTATCCATGATTATTTCACTGGCAGATACGCTGACACATAAAAAATCTTTTGATTTTGCTGATTACTGGCTGGATAATTGCATGTATCAGACTGCAGCAGACAGTATGGCATCTGATATGATGATCCGCTGCTTCATCTGCTTCCTGGTTTATGCTGTTTTATTCTATGTTATCAGTATATTTGTTGGAAAACGTAACGAAGTATAACTTCAAGTTACCACCAGGTCATCTATTCTGTAATCAGCTATAGATTTATCCTTTCGTCCACTTAAATGAAAAAGGACTCTCTTTGCAGAATTAAATCCTGTGAGTGTCCTTTTTCTACATGCTATTCAAAAATGAGGGATTTTTCTAAAATTTATAAATGTGCAGAAATGTAATATCCATCTTCTAATGCACTCCATACCGTACCTACACGATTTGCATCTCCTATTATATTGGTATCCTGCACAATTCCAAAATATTCATTTGCTTCATCCAGTCTTGCGCGCATTCCTGCTGCAAATATAACTGTATCAGCTAAAATCTCTTTCTGACTGCCATCTTCCATTTCCGTGATTACAGAATGTTCACGGATTTCTTTACAACTTGTCTCAGTTATTGCTGTCAGATTTTTACATTTATCCATCTCAGTTTTCAAAGCTACTTTCATGATGTCATTCAATGTCCGGTTCAGGACTGGTCCTAATTCTAGAATTGTTACTTTCCTTCCCATTTTTGCCAGATCAACACCAAGTTCACAGCCTATCGAACCACCTCCGATAATAACAACATTTTTTCCTGTTTTCTCAAGGTTTTTGTAAGCATCAATTGCTGTCATAATCTGATTTTTTTCCATACCGGATATCTGGAATGTTACAGGATATGCTCCTAATGCCAGTATTATGCTGTCTGCATTAAGTTCACGGATTTTCTGAGGATCCATTCTGGTATTTAAATGAACTTTTGCTCCTGATTTATAAAGTCTATTGCTCAAGTAGTCTTTCAGTCTCTTTAAATCCTGCTTGGTACTGTCATAATCTGCACAAATTAACTGTCCTCCAAGAGCAGTTTCTCCTTCATACAGACTTACGTCATGACCCCTTTCTGCTGCTGTAATCGCTGCTTTCATACCTGCAGGACCTCCTCCTACAACCACTACTTTTTTCTTTCTATCTGCCTTTGGAAGCACATTTGGTACTCTGTCTTCATGGAGATAGCGCGGATTAACAGAACAACATGGTACGGAATTCATTCCTACATGACTGCGTTTTTCTTCCTCTGTACGATACTGATATGGATTATAGCAATTCATACAACGAATGCATGGAACAATATCTTCACTGCGTCCTTCATAGGCTTTTTGCGCCCACCATGGATCTGCAATCAATTGCCTTCCTACAACAATTGCATCTGCATAGCCTTTTTCCAGAATATCCTCAGCTTCTTCCGGCGTCATAATACCTCCAACTACTGCTACTGGAATCTTTACCTGCTCTTTTACTTTTCGTGCAAGATCAACATTAATCATATGGGGCGCATAAGCGGTAGAAGACATGTAAATCTTTGTATTATTATTTACTTCAACACCACAGGAAATATGTACCATATCAATTTTATCTTCTATACTCTTAATAAATGCTGCAACTTCCTCTACCTGCATTCCTCCTTCAATATGTTCATCACCACTGATACGCATATCCAGCATATAATCTGGACCAACTGCTTTTCTTACCCTGTCTACAATCATGGTAGGAAACTTAATTCTATTTTCAAAACTTCCACCATATTCATCTGTTCTTTTATTAAAATATGGCGATAAAAATTCTGCTGGAAGCCAGCCATGACCAAAATGCAAAAGTACACTGTCAAAACCATATTCCTTTGCATCTAAGGCTGATTTTGCAAATTTATCTGCAATATCCTCCATCATTGCCTCATCCATTGCCCGTACTTCAGTTCCATCTTCTCTTGTATAAGATACTGGTCCAATCGCATAATCACCCTTTTCTACCATTGCAAACTGTCCACAATGACATAACTCAAATTCTGCTTTTGCGCCTCTTTGACGGATGATCGATACTTCTTCCCTGACTTTTGCTGCTTTAAAAAGGTCTGCAAAACAATACGGTCCTGGCGTCAGACGCATTCTGGAATCATCCACGGAACCACTGGTTCCGCGGATAATCATTCCAATACCACTTAAAGATTTGTCTGTATTACTTCCAAGTGGTGCTGATATAATACGATTTTTCAGTACTACCTTATTTACTTTTAAAGGTTCAAATAATTTTGGATATTTACAGTTCATTCTATTCCCTTCTTTCCTATAACTTATACTGCCTGTTCTTCCGGAATATCCTTAAATCCCATAAATATTGTAATCAAAAATGCTCCCACAAAGGATACTGTCATAAGAATGCACCAGATTACAAAAGTATCACCAAAGAATGCAGGAAGTCCGCCAAGTCCACAGAGACTTAATGCTGTACATTTTACACCAAATGCCAGTGAAAATGCAGAACAGATTGCATCCATAATTCCAAGAGAAATTAAAGGTTTCTTAGCTGGAAGTAATACACCAAACAATGCTGGCTCTGTAATTCCTACAACTGCCATAAGAGAGGCAGACATGGATGTTGTTTTCATCTTGCTGTTTTTGGTCTTAAACCATACTCCTAATGCTGCTCCACCAATTGTATCCCTTCTTTAAGCCTTTTTACCGCAAATTGTATATGATCCATAAGTGCCAGCGTGTTCTGTTCTTCCGGTGAAAAATTATATTCCGTTCTCGCCTTATAAAATATATCTTCTACCAGTTCAAGATATTCTGGCGAAATCTGGCGGATCAAATCTACCAGTTTTTCATTTTCATTTGCAACAAATATTTTCTGGATTTTACTTTCGTCTATGATATCTCCCTTTTTGGCATGGAATCCAATTCCTTTTCCAACAATTACAACTTCACCGTGTTTTCTATCCCATCCCATTACAACATTATTGTTAAAAGGTTGTTCTATTTTTATCATATCCTTACACCCTCTCCAGTTTTAGTAACTCCTCTCCCGCCTTAACATTTTCTGATTTTGTAGTCTGACATGTAAAAGTATCTGAATTTTCCACTACAACCATTACCGTTGCTTTATATTTCTCACGAATCAGTGACAAATCAAATTTCATCAGTAGCTCTCCTGCTTTGACCTTTCTGCCCTGCTCAACAAATACCTCAAATCCATTTCCTTTTAATTCTACCGTATCAATTCCCACATGCATGATAATTCCAGCTCCATCTTCTGATTCTATTCCGATTACATGTCCGGTAGGAAATACCACAGATATTTTTCCATCAACTGGTGCATACAGATAACCTTCTACTGGTTCAATACCAACTCCATCTCCCATAATTTTCTGGGAAAATACCGCATCTTCAACTTCTTCTAACGGAATTATTTTTCCACTGACCGGTGCATATATTTTGTCTTTCTCCACCATATAAATATCAATACCCTTTTGTTTTTCTTTTATCATATTTTCTATATGTTTTTTAAATAATTGCATGTTATCCTCCTTGTTCTACAAGCTACATAAACTCTGAGAGATAGTTAATCATATAAATTTCTCCCTATAAGAGAATTTTCATAACGATATTTCCTATGAAAATAAAAAAACCAAAATCAGTACACTACTGATTTTGGTTTAGCCTGCTTTACCAGTGACATTTCCAAAGTCTCTCTTAATTTAATTAAATTATATTTGATTTCTGTTTTGTTGTCAATTGATATTTTTTACCAATATCTTTTTATAAATTTGTGCAATATATATAATATCATTTTCAGAATATTTCATTTCAAACAAAAAGCCCGACAGCAACATCTGCTATCGAGCAATTAGCTCCCCGAGTAGGACTCGAACCTACGACAGCGCGGTTAACAGCCGCGTGCTCTACCAACTGAGCTATCGAGGATTATTAAGTTAAAGAATGACGTTCGCCTGAAATCAGGTAACGCCATTGTTAAAGGTACATACCTTCAAAACTTCATACAGGAATCCGAAAACTTTATTTCTAAGATGGTCATCTCAAATGCTTCGCATTTTCGATGTCATTTGCAGGCAAATGTTCGTCCGGCTTAAGAGCTGTTTCCGCAGATAAATCTGCTCCACATCTCTTCATCCGTCCTACCATCTTACTGCTTTTTGGTCAAGCCCTCGACCGATTAGTAACAGTCAGCTCCAC
>ULSK01023490.1_pt1 | contig 26237 bp, 18 predicted proteins | sample 1956311 | NCBI WGS metagenome assembly ULSK01 (sample SAMEA4835706, study PRJEB28245) | human gut metagenome | biome: gut microbiome; material: fecal sample | place: Denmark | collected 2008 | reverse complement strand
ATACGGGATCAATACGGGATTGATACGGGATTGATACGAGAACGATACGAGAACGATACGAGAACAATACGAGAACGGTCTTTTCCGACTCCCATCCGAAGTTATTGATAAGAAATTTAATCTTTTTATCATTATTCCTTTTGATTATATTTTACATTTCAACCACTTGCCTCTTTCAGCTGTTTATGCCAAGAAGACGAGCTCACCATTTACCCTGGCGCAGCCTCTATACAAAGATAACCTTCCGTTCAGCTGAATGCAAGCCGATTAGCATGAATTAACGCCCCATTAACTATTCCTCCGTATCCATTTAACAAAGCCCATCTCAGGCCAAAAGCCTTCATTGCGGTCTTTCCTCATGCCCTTCCTCCTGTTTTATCCGCCCAAAGGTTGCTATCTCCGATCTCTACCAGCAGCCAAGAGATGCATATTTTGACTTATTAAAATTGCGAACAAACGAAACTGTTAAGTTTGAAAATCATTTACGACAAAGACCACCGAAACCTAAGGAGCAATAGCTAGCAAGACCTTAAACACCGCAGGTTCCTTGTCGCTGACATTTGCGCCTGTAAGGACAAAGGCTATAATCTCGCTTCTGTCATTGCACGCAAGATGCAGTTTGAAGCCGTGACACCAGCCCATAGTTCCTTTCCCATCGGTGGCGATACCTTAAATACCTTATTGGCGTATCGCCTGAGATTATGGCACACTGGGATCATCATAGAACCAACAAAGGTTATGCCGGTACACCTTCCGAACGCACCCAGATTAAGAAAGAACATGACTTGAAAGAACACTCGGCTTTCCAACTCCACAAAAAGGAACTGATAAGATGGAAAAGAAGTCAAAAAAACAGGATACAAAAAAAGCTGAACAATAGCGATCCATGACCCGTAGTCACAAACGCGCTATGCTCAGCCCTTTTCTTCTTACCTAAGAAACAACTCAATCTATTGGGGAAAATAAGTCATCTTGAACACTTTCAAGATCTTTTTAGTATATCGTGTTTTCGGGATCGAAATTGGCCCAACCTGCCGTCCAATCATCGGAAGCGTCGCGGAAAGCACCTACGAAAGTAGCAGACTTGTCAAACCAGTTGTTGGACTGGAGTTCGGCAAACGATCCCTGGAGAGCGCCACCCACCGAGGTGCTGGCAGCAATGATGGACTGAATGCCCTGCCAAGAGCGTGCCACCCATTGATCAACAACCTTGTTGCCGTTGGCCGGGAGGAGGAAGAACGTACTGGAGAAAGACTTCTTCGAAGGGTCAGTCGTCTTGGTCTTGTAGTCGTAGAGCTCATCCTTATAGACTTTGTTGAAGTCGGACCCCGTGAGGTCCGTTCCAGCGAAGACAATGCGGTGGAGCTGGAGCAGACCATCGGTAGCGGCCTTCTGCGTGTTGCCCTTCTCGCTGTCGAGTATAAGACCAATAGGCCATCCTGCTACGACACTGTTGTAGCAATTGAGACGCGTGTTGCGGCGCAGGTGCATTCCTGCCTGGAAGCGGCCCGTGGAAGATCCGTTGCCCGGGTTCATCTTGCCACCATCGAGATAGTCGGTAGTGTTCTGGAAGTTGGCGTCGAAGACCTTCGGGCCCAGGAATGTCATATTGGAGAAGGTGGCACTGGTGAAGGGCTCTGCCGTGGAACCCTCGGCGTTGTTGTCGCTCTCGAAGCCATTGCTCTGGGAGGCGTCGGCTATACGCGAGTCGCGGACGCTGAGACCAAACTGCACGTTGCCCGAATAGCCATTATCGGTGTCGAAGTCGTCATCCCAACCACGATAGGCGATGAGGTACTTGCAGTTGACCGTGCCACCAAACCACTCGAAGGAGTCGTCGTTGCTATAGCTGACCTGCACGTGGTCAACCGTCGTTCCAGCACCTACCGAACCAAGGGTGAGACCGTTGATCTCCTGGTCCTTCTTGAAGGGATAGCCAGCAAACTCGATGCGGACATACTGCAACACACCCGAGTTGTCGTTGGCGTCGGTGCCACCATGCTTCGTACGCGGACCTCCCTCTATCTGCTGGGCGAGCACGCCATTGTTGTTGGGAGCCTTGCCACAGACGATCACACCACCCAAGTCGCCAGGACGACGGCTGCCAGGAGCCTGCTCCGAGGTGAAGACGATCGGCTCTGTGGCCGTACCCTTGGTAATGAGTTTGCCACCGGGCTCCACGATAATAGCCGCCTTGGTCTCCTTGTCGCCCTTGACGATAGTGCCAGCAGGAATGGTCAGTGTAGATCCGCTGGCCACATAGACCCAGCCTCGCAGCAGATAAGTGCCTTTGGCGAGCGTCTGCTGACCCTTGAAGACAAAGTTTTGGTCGCCGTTGCCGATGACCTTGCCCTCGGGAGCCTCCTTGCCTTCTGCATCGAAGAGCACATGGTCGCACGACTTGAAGCCACCATCCGTGCCCCAGACGTAAGAGACGCTAGAATCTGGTGGCGTGACAGGGCTGTCATTGTCATCATCACTACACGCCGTCAGCGTGGCCGAGAGAGCGAGGATGCCGAGGCATCCGACAATCATCTTGCTTGTTTTCATCATTGTTTTGTTGTAATTAGTTGTTGTGTTGTGTAAGCGGGCTTGCGCCCACCCCACTTGTTGACTTTACATTGTTTTTTTTGCTGATACAGTGGCCTTTGGCGCCCACGCATCTCCGGGGAGAGATCAAAGTGTGAGAGTGGCCGAGAAATTGAGGTTCATTCCTGGACGGTAGCGGCGCGTCACCTGCTCTATACGGCGGCCCTCGCCCTGCACCATCACATCGGAAAACTGCTTGAACGTGACCTGCTGATTGAGGAGGTCTCTGATGGCGAGTTTGATCTCCAGCGGACCAAAGCGCTTGCTGGCCGTCAGGTCGAAGGCGTCGCGCGGCATCTCGTAGCTGTCCGGCACCCGGATGTTTCTCGAAGCGTCGCCGCCACCCGTGGTGCGTCCCACGCCCACGATGCGCTTGCCAATGCGGTTGTAGAGTAGGTTGACCGAGAGCTGCAATGGCTCATTGTAGTAGAAGATTCCCGTATTGACCAGATAGGGCGATTGTCCCTGCATGGGGCGATCGTACTCATTGCTACCCGGGGCAAACCGCACACGGCTATGAATGAGCGCCCCGTTGAAACTCCAGGAGAAGTCTTTCAGTCCGATGAAGTCGAGCTGCTTGCGTATGTCGAGCTCCAGTCCGTAGTTGTTGGCGGATCGTGCGTTCATGTAGGAGTAGATGACGTCCGTGCCACCAGAGAGCGTGTAGACCCACTCTATCGGACTATCGAAATGCTTCCAGAAGGCTGCCAGCGAGATGACCTCTCCGCGCGAGGGATACCACTCGTAGCGCAGGTCGAGGTTGTCCACATAACAGTTGCGCAGGTCGAAGTTGCCCTGTACGTCGGAGGCGAGATCGAAGTCGTAATAGACCGACGGCGACACCTCTCTAAACTCGGGGCGGTTGACGCTCCGTCCATAGCTCACGCGCAGCTGGTGCTCAGGCAGAAGGTGGTAAGTGACATTGAGAGATGGAAACCAGTCGCCCTGGCGGTAGTAATGGCTCTCGTGGCTCTCGACAGCCGACTTGGTGTTGGAGATAAGTTCCATGCGGTTGTACTCGTAGCGCAGACCAGCATGGGCCTCAAACTTGCCCAGTGGCAGTTCTGCCTCGATATAGGCAGCCCCCAGCAAGTTGTTGCCACTATAGTCGTTGAGTTTGTTGACATCCTCCAGGAGATAGAGTTTGTTGGCACCAAAATAGGTCTCGTCGGAAAGCAGGGCAGTCATATCCATCGATCGGAATCCCTCGGGCAACTGACAACCCTCGTGGTCGTACCAGTAGAAGAGGTTGCGCGTCTTGTACCTCCTCGTGCGATACTCCCCGTAGGCTCCCCCTTTGAGCGATGGACTCCACGACTCGAAGTCGAAGCGATGGGTATCGTTGAGTTGGAGGGAGAGGATGTGCTCGTCGAGCGAAGTCCACTCGCGCGAGATATCGTTCTGATAGAGCCACTGGTACTGATCACCCTGACTGGGATCTTCGCAGTAGAGGATATATTTTCTACGATCAGGCAAGCGACGGTTGGCATACGCATAGCCGACACTCCAGTCAAGTGCATCGCCACCGAAGGTATGCCGTCCCGTCAACTGTCCTGTATAGGTGGTGCGGCTCTGATAGTAGTACTCTGCCGACCGCTCTGGTTCCGACTGTGCGCTGACGCCCTGTCGGAGCGTGTAGCGGCTGTAGCCCAGTTGGTTGAAGATGTTCTTCATCTGGTATTTGTTCTTGCCATTGGGGCTCAATAGCGTCAGGTTGAGCATGGCCCCCAGACGCGCCGAGTGGGTGTACTGGTCGTCGGTGGAGAGGCGCAGCGGGTTGATGCGGTCGTTGTCAGTATCGTAGGCAGCATAGAAGTTGTTGACCATACCGCAGATCGTGCGATACTCATTGCTGTAGTTGAAAGCGCCGATGAGACCGAGTTTTGCCCCATCAAGACTCCAACTGCGACTCCAGTCAGCCGCCAGCTTGAGGTCGGCCCAAGGAGTATACTGGCGAACGTGCCAGTCGTTGTTCAGTCCGTTGTGAAGGAGGTCGATCATCGGATTGCCGCCCCCATTGGTGCCCAGCGTGCTCAGTTTGGCGTCCATACCGCCCGAGAGCGACCGCATCCCACTATCGAAGCCCAAGAAGTCGGTGGGCGACGACTTCGGCGAGAGGAAGGTGCGGAAGGCCGTCTGCGTGTTGCAACTGCCACCCAGCGTGAGATGGAGAGAGTTGCTGGTCGGAATTTCCTTGGTGTTGATGAGGATGAATCCGCCCGTGTAGTCGGCAGGATACTCAGCCGTGGGCGTCTTGACAATCATCATGTTGTCGATCTGTCCACTGGGAATCATGTCGAAACTGAAGGCGCGACTGTCGGCCTCGCTACTGGGCGCTGCCCCGCCATTGATCCAGACGTTGTTGTAGCGTTGGGAGAGTCCGCGCACCATCACAAACTTTCCCTCGATAAGGCTCACGCCAGGGATGCGGCGGATCACCTCGCCGGCGTTGCTGTCCTGACTCCGCTTGATTTCCTGTGCGGAGACGTTGCTCACGATGACGGAGCTGGTTCGTGCGGCGTCGATCATGGCAGCATCCGTATTCAATCTCTTCACCGCCGTCACGGTCACGTCGCCCAGCTGCTGTTCGTCAGCCGCCAGCGTGATGCGCAAGTCATCTTCTGCGCCGTCGGCCTTAGCCCGAACTCCGTCAATATTTTTGGTTTTGTAGGATACATATTGGATGACAAGGGTGTAGCTCTTACTCTTGTCGAGACCCTCGAAGTGGAACTTTCCATCAATGTCTGTGGCCACACCCAGCGACGTTCCCTTCACCTGCACGGTTGCACCGACCAGCGGCTCCTGCGTCTTGGAGTCGACCACCATGCCCCGAATGTCCTGCGCCCATGCTCCTACGGGAAGGGAGAGCGTCAGCAAGGCAATGCCCGCGAGTCTATGATAACACTTCTTCATCTTTGTCTTTCGTTCGTTTTTCTGTTTTGACGGTGCAAAGGTATTCCGACGATGTGACAGAAACGTTACCAAGATATTACAAGACGATGAAGAAGGCAATATCAGCCCAACAACACGCTAAGCATGAGACAAAAGTGTCTAACAATGAGGCAAATAAAAGATTTGAAGAAATACTGAGAGACACTACCGAAGAAGCGTACAACAGGCTTCTACTTTGCGCTGATCCTTGGCGAACAGCCCAAAGCAGAAGCCACAGTCTTCGAATCAGTCGAACTCTTTGACGGAGACCAATTCATACCCCTCCTCCGGTTCCTCGGCCGTTTCTTCGGAAGGTGAGGGCGGATTGGTGGCAGAGGGTGAATTGGAAGATGAGGACGGATTGGTGGATGAGGGCGAATCGGTGGACGGACCAGAGGGCTCGTCCTCTACGACGGGAGCAGCAGGAGCAGCGGAACGCAGGAGGCTGACCATAAGGCGGGCGGCCTCGTCGGGAGCGATAAGGCGGCCCAGGCGGTCGGCGACGGTGCGGTAACCCTGGAGCATTTCCTCGCGGTGGGGCTGACCAGGGAGGACGCGGTAGAGTTCGTTGATGATGCGGTAGATGGTGAAGTGGTCGGCAAAAAGTTCCTTGACCACCTCGGCATCGGCCACCAGGTTGACCAGCGAGATATACTTCACCTTGAGGACGTGGTTGAAACCGAAGCGTACCAGCTTAGGCACGGGCGTCTTATAGCAGACCACCTGTGGCACTCCCAGGAGGCAAGTCTCCAGCGTCGCCGTGCCACTTGTCACGAGCGCGGCCACGGAATGGGTGAGCAGGGCATAGGTCTCGTTGTCAACGATGGGTACCTGCTGTTTGCCCAACACCTTATTATAATAGTCGCGGCTGATAGAGGGAGCGCCCGCCACGACCATCTGGTAGTCTTCGAAATGGCGCGCGGCCTCGATCATGGCCGGGAGGTTGTCCTTGATCTCCTGCTTGCGACTGCCTGCGAGCAGGGCGATGATGGGCTTTTCGGAGAGGGCGTGGCGTGCAAGAAAGGCTTCGCGACTCTCGGTGTAGTCGCGGCGAAACTGCATCACTTCCTCGGCTGTGGGATTGCCGACATAGTGGATGGGATACTGGTGCTTCTGATAGAACGGCACCTCGAAGGGGAGGATGGAGAAGAGTTCCTTGACGTCGCGGCGAATGGCCTTGATGCGCCACTCCTTCCAGGCCCATATCTTCGGCGAGATATAGTAATAGACAGGTATCTGCGTATGCTTGTGGACGTAGTGGGCAATGTCGAGATTGAAGCCCGGATAATCGATCAGGATTACTACGTCGGGACGCCACGCCACAATGTCCTCCTTACACCACTTCATGTTGCGAAAGATGGTGCGCAGGTGAAGCAAGACGGGCACAAAACCCATATAGGCCAGGTCCTTGTAGTGGCGCACGCGTTCGCCGCCGACGGCCGACATGAGGTCGCCGCCGAAGAAGCGAAACTCCGCCGCGGGGTCATACTGGCGCAGCGAGGCCATCAGCCGGCTGGCGTGGAGGTCGCCACTCGCCTCGCCCACTATCAGATAGTACTTCATATCGTCAGAACTTCAACTTCCGCATCAATTCATAGTCAGTCACGTCGATGGTAGATGGCGTGACGGCCACATAGCCGTGATTGAGGGCCCACTGGTCGGTATCGACGGCCTCGGGCTCATCGTTGTGGAAATGGCCCACCATCCAGTAGTACTTGCCACCACGCGGATGCTGACAATCGACCACCTCGTTGGTCCAGCGCCCATAGGTCATACGACACACCTTGATGCCACGAAACTCCGAGCCCTTGGGGAAGTTGACGTTGAGGCAGGTACCCTTCGGCAAACCCTCGGCCAAGACCTTCTCCACCACCTGGCGCACAAAGGGTCGCAGGGCCATGAGGTCGGCCTGAGGATCATAGTCGCAGGAGGAGAAAGCGATCGAGGGAATATACTTCAGCGCACCCTCGTAGGCCACGCCCATCGTACCACTGTAGTGGTTGTTGACCGTGGAGTTGTCGCCATGGTTGATGCCGCCGATCACAAGGTCGGGCTTGCGGCCGTCCAGCAGCTGATCGATGGCCAATTTGACACAGTCCACGGGCGTGCCAGAGCAGGACCACACCTGGGCGCCCGCATAATCCTCGCGCCGACGCAGATAAAGCGGGTCGGCGGCGGTGAAGGCACAGGAGAAGCCCGAGCGGCCTCCATCGGGAGCGCAAACAAGCACATCGCCCAGGTCGGCGATGAAGGAAACAAGGCTTCGGATGCCGTTGCTATCGAAGCCGTCGTCGTTGGAAACGAGGATGAGGGGTCTGTTCTGATTCATCATTGCATCAATCTTTGAGCCGCAAAAGTACGAAAAAAAGTTTTTAAAGCCGTCGGTTTCTCATAGTTTTTATGTACCTTTGCCCAATATTACACTTGAAACAGACAGATACACAAGAAGGATGCGGACAAAAGGGATGCTTATCAGGGACTTCACCCGCCGAGCACCCAGCGCCCAGCAACGGACAACCTCCGCCGAAGGACGCTCCGCAGCGCAGCCTCATGGCGTATTTTTGAGAATATTGAAAATGGGAAAAATCATAGCTTTAGCCAACCAAAAGGGCGGCGTGGGCAAGACCACGACCACCATCAACCTAGCCGCTTCCCTGGCCACGCTGGAGAAGACCGTGCTTGTCCTCGACGCTGACCCTCAGGCCAACGCGTCGAGCGGATTGGGCGTGGACATCAAGGAGGTGGACTGCTCAGTCTATGAGTGCATCATCGACCACGCCGACATACGCGACGCCATCTACACCACGGACATCGAGGGCCTGGACATCGTGCCGAGCCACATCGACCTGGTGGGAGCGGAGATAGAGATGCTCAACATGAAGGACCGCGAGAAGGTGCTCAAGGGCCTCCTGCAGCCGATCCGCGACGAGTACGACTACATCCTCATCGACTGTAGCCCCTCGCTCGGACTGATCACGGTCAATGCGCTGACGGCAGCCGACAGCGTCATCATCCCCGTGCAGTGTGAGTATTTCGCCCTGGAGGGCATCAGCAAGCTGCTAAACACCATCAAGATCATCAAGAGCAAACTCAACCCGAAGCTCGAGATCGAGGGTTTCCTACTCACGATGTATGACAGCCGCCTGCGCCTGGCCCGCCAAATCTACGACGAGGTGAAGCGCCACTTCCAGGAACTGGTCTTCCGCACCGTCATACAGCGCAACGTCAAACTCTCTGAGAGTCCCAGCCACGGACTACCCGTCATCCTCTACGATGCCGACTCGGCGGGCGCGCGCAACCACCTGTCCCTGGCCAAAGAGATCATCGAACACAACAAGAAAGGATAACTCATGCCCGTACACAAGAAATACAACCGCAACGTCAAGACCAACGCACTCGGACGCGGACTCGACGCGCTCATCTCCACAGAATCGGTGAGCACGCAGGGCAGCAGCACCATCAACGAGGTGCCGCTGCAGCAGATCGAAGCCAACCCCAACCAGCCACGACGCGAGTTTGACCCCGTGGCCCTGGAGGAACTGGCAAACTCCATCCGCCAGCTGGGCATCGTACAGCCCATCACGCTGCGACAGGTGGACCACGACCGCTTCCAGATCATAGCGGGAGAGCGCCGCTGGAGAGCCTCGCAACTGGCGGGACTGACGACCATCCCGGCGTATATCCGCACCATCAAGGACGAGAACGTCATGGAGATGGCCCTCGTGGAGAACATCCAGCGCGAGGACCTCAACGCCATCGAGATAGCCCTGGCCTACGAGCACCTGCTGGAGAAGAGCGCCATGACGCAGGAGAAGGTGGCCGAGCGCGTGGGCAAGAGCCGCCCCGCCATCGCCAACTACCTGCGACTACTGAAGTTGCCCGCCCAGGTGCAGATGGCGCTGCAGAAGAAGGAGATCGACATGGGCCACGCCCGTGCCCTCCTCTCTTTGGACAGTCCGTCGCTCCAGCTGAAGGTGTTTCGCGAGATCCAGAAGAACGACTACACCGTGCGCCGCGTCGAAGAGGTGTGCAAACAGCTGAAGAACGGCGAGGACGTGCAGTCGGCGAAGAAGACTATCGCTGCCACGCGCCGTCTGCCGGAGGAGTATAACATCCTCAAGGACCAGCTCTCGCAGCTCTTCGACACGAAGGTGCAGATGAGCTGCAACGACAAGGGCAAGGGCAAGATCAGCATCCCCTTCGCCTCGGAGGAGGAGCTGGAGCACATCATGAGTGTGCTTGACAGAATGAAGCAACAACCGGGAGAATAAGCAGGCCATGAAGATGATGACGAGAGGCAGGTTTTGGAGCGTCTTCCTGGCGCTGGTTCTGGTGCGCGGGATGGCCGTGGCGCAGGTGGCGGGTCCCGACACCATCCGTGTGGTCTATCCTGACGACACCGTCGCCGTGAGGCTGCACTCCGCCGATCCCGCCGACCCCACGCTGCAATCGTTGTGGGAGGCCGACCCGACGCCGACTCTCTCCAAGGCCCAGGCCAAGGGGAAGGAGAAGCGGCAAAGGCGCGACTGGAGCCAGTGGCGACCAGAGGCGAAGCGGGCGATGTGGCTGGCCCTGGTACTGCCGGGAGCCGGACAGGTCTATAACCGCAAATACTGGAAGCTGCCCATCATCTATGGCGGGTTCGCAGGATGTATCTACGCCATGACGTGGAACAACCAGATGTACCACGACTACAGCCAGGCCTACCTGGACATCATGGACGACGACCCGACCACGGAGAGCTACAAAAATTTCCTGCACCTCGGCACGGAAATCAACGAGAGCAACCTGGCCCGCTACCAGGAGATCTTCCGCAAGCGCAAGAACCGCTACCGCAGATGGCGAGACCTGAGCGTCTTTTCCACGATAGCCGTCTATGCGCTCTCCGTCATCGACGCCTACGTCGATGCGTCGCTCTCGGAGTTTGACATCTCAGAGGACTTATCGCTGCGCGTGGCACCCGTCGTGATGGGCAATGACGGCGCAATGACGACCCGACGCAGCCCGTTCGGACAAAACGCCATCGGACTGGGATGCAGCCTGAGATTCTGAGACGAGACCACACCAAAAGCCAAAATCATTAGTACCAACTATATATATCACAACAATACACATCTAAACTAAGGGGGAATAGACATGGACAATACTATTACCGGCGACCAGGATCAGAAGCCTGGCATGATGGAGACGAAGTCCAGCGATCAGCAGCCCATCGAGCAGAAGGCTGCTGACCAGAAGCCTATCGAACAGAAGGCCACCGACCAGAAGGCCACCGACCAGAAGCCTATGGAGCAGAAAGCTGCCGACCAGGCGGCACAGGAGAAGGCAATGGTGGACAACGCTTTCCAGCACCTTCTCGACACCTACCTGGCCTCGCGCCACAGAAAGAAGGTGGGGATCATCACCAAGGCTTTCAACTTCGCGCGCCAGGCGCACCAGGGCGTGAAGCGTCTCTCGGGCGAGCCATATATTATGCACCCGATAGCCGTGGCGCAGATCGCCTGCGAGGAGATCGGACTGGGAGCCACGAGCATCAGCGCGGCCCTGCTCCACGACGTCGTGGAGGATACCGACTACACGGTGGAGGACATCGAGAACATCTTCGGACCGAAGATCGCACAGATCGTGGACGGACTGACCAAGATCTCGGGTGGCATCTTCGGCGACAAGGCTTCGGCTCAGACAGAAAACTTCAAGAAGCTGCTCCTCACGATGAACGACGACATCCGCGTCATCCTCATCAAGATCTGCGACCGCCTGCACAATATGCGCACGCTGGCCTCGCAGCCGGCCAACAAGCAGTATAAGATAGCAGGAGAGACGCTCTATATCTATGCGCCTCTGGCCAACCGCCTGGGACTCAACAAGGTGAAGACCGAACTGGAGGACCTCAGTTTTCGCTATGAGCACCCGGAGATCTATCAGAACATCGCGAAGCAGCTGGAGGAGACGCAGGCACAGCGCGACGAACTCTTCCGCGACTTCACGGCGCCCATCCGTGCGGCCCTCGACAAGATGGGGCTCAAATACGAAATCAAGGCGCGCGTCAAGACGCCTTTCTCTATCTGGAACAAGATGCAGAAGAAGCACGTCTCCTTCGACGAGATCTACGACATCCTGGCCGTGCGCATCGTCTTCACGCCCAACGTGAGAGAGGACGAGATCAACGACTGCTTCTCTATCTACGTGGCTATCAGCAAGATCTACAACAGTCATCCCGACCGTCTGCGCGACTGGGTAAACCATCCCAAGGCCAACGGCTACCAGGCGCTCCACGTGACGCTCATGTCCAACCAGGGCAAGTGGATCGAACTGCAGATTCGCTCCGACCGTATGGACGAGATAGCGGAACAGGGATTTGCGGCCCACTGGAAGTATAAGGAGGGCTACGAGATCACGGAGGACGAAGGGGAGCTCAACGACTGGCTCCACACCATCAAGGAGATCCTCGACGACCCGCAGCCCGACGCCATGGACTTCCTCGACGCCATCAAACTCAATCTTTTCTCCTCCGAAATCTTCGTCTTCACGCCCAAGGGCGACTTCAAGACCATGCCGGCGGGAAGCACGGCGCTCGACTTTGCCTTCCAGATCCATACGTTCCTCGGAAGCCATTGCATCGGCGCGAAGGTGAACCACAAACTGGTGCCGCTGAGCCACAAGCTCAACAGTGGAGACCAGGTGGAGATCCTCACCTCCAACGCACAGCGCGTGCAGCCCTCGTGGGTCAACTTCGTGGGGACGGCCAAGGCCAAGGGCAAGATACAGGCCATCCTGCGCAAGGAGGGACGCGAACTGCAGAAGAAGGGTGAGACGATACTCCACGACTGGCTCGCTCAGCACGAGCTGGAGCCTTCGGCGCAGCGCATGGAGAGACTTTGCGAGGCGCACAACCTCCAGAGTTCGGAGGACCTGCTGCGCGCACTGGGTTCACACACAATCCAGTTGGGCGACGACGACATGGACGCGCTCACGGGCAAGAAGAACAAGGACGGGAGCACGTCGGCGTGGTTTACGAAATACGTGCCCTTCCTGAAGAAGAAAGACGCGGGAACGGACAAGGAACGGGACGCACAGGACCTGATGGCCTCGTCGGAGGGACTCATCACCGTCGATGAGAAACTCAACCGCAAGAAGCCGATCTTCATCAGCGAGAAGACCATCAACGGCTACATCTTCCCCTCCTGCTGCCATTGCATACCGGGCGACGACGCGCTGGGCTTCATCGACAACCGCAACCATATCGAGATCCATAGCCGCAACTGCACCGTGGCCTCCAAACTGAAGGCGAGCTACGGCAACCGCATCCTCGACGCGAAGTGGGACATGCACCACCAGCTCTACTTCGACGCGACCATCCACATCCGCGGCATCGACCGTCAGGGCATGTTGCGCGACGTGGCCGAAATGCTCTCCGACAAACTCGGCCTCAACATGCGCCGCATCACCGTGACGTCCAACAATGGCATCTTCGACGGCACCATCGAACTCGGAGTGCACGATGCCGAGGAGCTGGAGGTGATCATCGAAAACCTCAAGCAGGTGGACGATCTCAAGGAGGTGAACCGCATGTAGCAGTATAAGCCTAATTTCTCACGGCCATCCTCCACCACAACCAGCGGGGGATGGTCCGCCACAAAGCCGTAAGGACACGGTAGCGCCAGTCGATCACGCAGACATGGCGACGCGTCCTTATGGCTTTGACTATATCCTGGGCCACGCTCTCTGCCGACATGAGCATGGGGTAGTGTTTGCCGTCGCCGAGCAGGTCGGTCCGGACGAAGCCCGGGCGCAGGTCGGTGAAGTGGATGTCGAGATGGCGCAGGTGGGCCTGCTGCTCCAGGGCCTCGATATAGACATTGCAGAAAGCCTTGGAAGCACTATAGGCGGGGGCCACGCCCAGGCCCTTTGTGCCCGCTATCGACGAGACGACGGCGATGTGGCCGTGGCCCTGGACGGCGAAATAGCGATAGGCAGCACCGACGAACCGCGCGAAGCCCAGCGCATTGGTGCTCACCGTGGGCAGTTCCTTCTCGGGCAGCAAATCCATGTTCTGCCACCCCACCCCGGCCACATGGAGGTAGAGGTCCATGCCGCCCACCGCGTCGATCAGGCGCAGCAGACGCTCCTCCGACTCCTCCTGGGTGACGTCGATAGGCGCATAGACGACCTGGTCCTGAAACTCGCGGCGCAGGGCTTCCAGCGTCTCCGTGCGGCGCGCGGCCAAGCCCAGCCGCCACCCTTCCTGGAGCAACAGGCGGGCCACCTCGTAGCCGATTCCCGACGAAGCGCCGACGATGATGGCTTTCTTTCCTTTCGTCATATTGATGGTCTCGTTGTTTCTTACCTTATTTATTATAGAAGGAGAGTTTTTGTTACGAAGCAGCCTCTTTTCTTTTTACGAAGCAGCCCGCTCCTTTCATAAAAGTTATAAAAGCAGCCCTCCCCTACTCCTCCACCACTTCGAAGTCCTCGTTGTGTACACCGCTGATAGCCAGCGCACAACCGCCAAAATCGAAGACGAGCTGACGGTTGCGCTGGATGCGGACGATGTAGCCCTCGTAGCCCTGGAAGGGGCCGGTGAGGACGCGGAGTCTGACGTGGTCCTTGGCAAACTTCTCCAGGGGTTCGCGCAGGAAGGTGAGGCGCTCGGGGTGGATGCGCGAGACGCTCATGAAGGGGCGCATGATGGCGTCTTCGATGGAGGCGGGACAACCGCGGCTGCGGTCGTTGACAAGATGAAACTGTGGGAAATGCTCGTCGAGGAAGGCCTGCAGATCGCGCACCGTGCCCTGAAGAAAGACCAGTCCGCTGATGGAGGGCTGCAGGACCTTGCGCACGCCCCGCTGCTTCTCGGGGTTCTTGTACTCGTAGTGGTAGGACTGATGGATGAAGAAAGGCTGCGGACGGCCTTCGGTCTGCTCATTGTAGTGCTCCAGCCATTTCTTGAAGGTCTTAACCGCAAAATGGCGCAGGTAGAGATAGCTCCACGAGGTGGGCTTCTCGGAGGTGCTGCCCCAGGTCTCAGCCAGAGGGCGGCGGGGCACGACCTTCTCCTTCGAGGCTATCAGCGGGTCGGCCTCGACTATGTGGATTCCCTTGGGCAACTGCTTGCCTCCGCGGTCTGCGCTGAGCGCATCAGAGCTTTCTTCTGTCATCGTCTTCTTTGTGATCAAAATCCTCACGCCCCCACCCTGCTCTCGCTGGCAGAAGGGACGATGGGGCGGCAAAGATACTACTAATTATTGGATTGGCCGCTTTCTTTTGCTTTTTTCTTTTGCCTCGGGCTGCTGGCCCTTCTTCTTTCTCGCATGCTTAGCCATCAGCCTTGTGCCCCATTTTGGCCCTAACCACGGGGGCGACAGGTCGCTTGCACGAAGCGGCAGGAACCCACATTTTGTAAAGCCTCTTCACAAATAAAGGCAAGGAGGTGAAAAAACTCTCAGAAAAAGCAGCGTGTAAACAAATAAAATACTAACTTTGCATTCGCAATAGATTCGTACAGCCATCAACTTAGCGTTATGAGAGAGAGAACAGAGACACTTTCCACGAAAACGACACAAAGCAGGGGTTGGGAGACCAAGAGCCGAATCGGTGCCGACAAGGACCGACAGGATCACTCCCTCTACTGTAGTTTTGCATCAAGGCGAGTGGGACGGTTCTATCATCGCTCAAACTAAATTAATTGCATAAGTCTAACAAAAGTTGGAATGAAATGAAACTATTCTACCGATTTGTCAAATGGGCCTTCTCCCGAGGCACGCTTCCTTATTGGTGTATCTTCACTTACGACACCCTTTCGGTGCTGGTATCTGGACTGTTTGTCTATACCCTTCAGTATGGCGTGGACAACCTCTACACGAACTTGAATCGCGTGGGCCTGGGCATTGGCCTCTGCATGGTACTCTACATGTTGGCCTTCTTCATCTTCCACACGTTCAACGGCGTGCTCCGCTACTCCAGCTTAATCGACCTGCGCCGCGTGACCTACTCCAGCTTCACGGCGAGCATCGCCATCTGCGTCTTCCACCAGCTGCAGATACGCTTCGGTCTGAGCAACTACATCCTCGTGCCGCGCTTCGTCAGCAGCGTGCAAATCTTCATCACGGCCACGATGCTGATGTGGACGGCGCGCATGGCAGTCAAGGCGCTCCACGACCTCTACAACAACTTCGGCATTTCCAAGAACGTCTTTATCTATGGCGCCCAGTCGGGGGCCGTAGCCCTGGCGCGAAGCATCGTCTCCGACCCGAGCTCGCGCTACAAGATCAAGGGATTCATCAGCGACAACGAGATGATGACCTCCTCGCGCATCTCCGGCATCAAGGTCTATGAGGACTCTCCCGAACTGGTGGAGACCATGCGCAAGCTCCACGTGCAGGCGCTGCTGATCTCGCCGCTGCAGACGGAACACTTCACCCACGACACCAAGTTTATCGACGGGCTCATCGCCGCTAAGATCAAGATCATGATGATGCCGCCGGCAGAGGAGTGGGACAGCAAATCGACCATCTTCCACACGCTGCTCCACGAGGTGGGCATCGAGGAACTGCTGCCGCGCGACAAGATCGAGGTGGACATGGAGGCCATCAAGAAGATGCTCACGGGCCACCGCATCCTCATCACGGGCGCGGCGGGAAGCATCGGATCGGAGATGGCGCGCCAGGTGGCCACCTTCAAGCCCTCGGAGCTGATACTGGTCGATCAGGCCGAGACGCCTATGCACGACGTGCGCCTCTACATGATGAACCACTACAAGGACCTGAAGGTGTGGACCATCGTCGGCTCCATCACCAACGAGTCGCAGATGGAGCAGATCTTCGCCGCCCACAAGCCGGAGTATGTCTTCCACGCCGCGGCCTACAAGCACGTGCCGATGATGGAGGACAACCCCGCCATGGCCATACAGAACAACGTCTTCGGCACACGCGTCATCGCCGACCTGGCCGTCAAATACCAGACGCACAAGTTTGTGATGATCTCCACCGACAAGGCCGTCAATCCCACCAACGTCATGGGCTGCAGCAAGCGCATCTGCGAGATCTACTGCCAGTCGCTCAACAAGGCCATCCAGGACGGCGAGGTAAAGGGCGTGACGCAGTTTGTCACCACCCGCTTCGGCAACGTGCTCGGCTCCAACGGATCGGTCATCCCGCTCTTCAAAGAGCAGATCAAGAAGGGAGGCCCCGTCACCGTCACCCATAAGGACATCATCCGCTACTTCATGCTCATCCCCGAGGCCTGCCGCCTGGTGCTGGAGGCTGGCACGATGGGCCATGGCGGCGAGATCTTCGTCTTCGACATGGGCGATCCTGTCCGCATCGACGACCTGGCCCAGCGCATGATAGAACTCTCGGGAGCCAAAAACGTCAAGATCGAATACACGGGTCTGCGCGACGGCGAGAAACTCTACGAGGAGGTGCTCAACGACGCGGAGCAGACCAAGCCGACCGTCCACCCGAAGATCAAGGTGGCTGCCGTCCGCGAATACTCCTACAAGCTGGCGCGCAAGAACGAAATGGACCTCTACGACCTCTCCCTGCAGTATGACGACATGGAGATCGTGAGAAAAATGAAGGAGATCGTGCCGGAGTATAAGAGCCGCCACAGTAAGTACGAGGTGCTCGACAAGAAGTAAAGCGCCAACCTCTCCCACCACCATAAAACCATCAAGGCGTCTCTCCACGGAGACGCCTTGATGGTTTTTTCTTGCCCAGCGCATGATGGCACTTTCTTGCCCTATGATGGTACAAAATGCCGTCAGCCAACTATTGCGAGAATGCCGAAACAAAAACGTTAAACGTTAAAACGTTAAGATGTAAGGTGGCAAGTCGATTGTTAACACCGGAAATAGCTATATTTGGAACAGAAAAATAACTTTTCTTTCGTTTGCTATTCCAAATTTTACTACCTTTGCATCATGATAACAGACTTAGAGCATATTGGCAACATCCCTGTGAGCACCGCTACGCTAGCATCCCTGTTCCCCAAACTGGAGGCAGGCAACCAAAAGGTGCGCCAACTTGAGGCAGCGGGCAAGATCATCCGACTCAAGAAGGGGCTTTATGTGCTCGACCCCAAGGTCTCGCACGTGGCTCTATCTACCGAATTGATAGCCAACCAACTCTACACCCCTTCATACATCTCCATGCAGACGGCCTTGCGCTACTACGGACTGATACCCGAAGCGGTTTATACCACACAGTCCATGACACTGAAGCACACGCGTCGTTTCGACACGCCCGTGGGACGATTCGAGTACCAAAGGGTGGCTCGCGAGGCTTTCCCGATAGGCATCACAAGCATCAACAAGCAGAGCTACGCTTTTCTGATGGCCACGCCCGAAAAGGCACTCTGCGACCTGATAGCCCACTCGCCCAAGCTCTATCTTCGCTATCTCAAGGACGTCGAGACCTATCTGGAGGACGACCTACGCATGGATATAGAAGACTTCCTACACATGGACGCCAGCATCTTTGAGCGCTACGCCCAGGCAGATGGCAAGAAAGCCAATTCTATCGAAACCCTGATAAAGTATCTGAAGAAATGAGCAACGAAATATTCAACCGTTCAGCTTGATTGCTCCAATGGACGGATGCAGAAACAAAAACGTTAAACGTTAAACGTTAAAACGTTAAGATGTAAGGTGGCCCATCCATTGGAGCAGTCTTTTGGTCGTTTGTCAGAATGTGGTGCGCAGTAGTTTGCGGTAGGACTTCTCATCGTTCCTCTCGATCAGCCCCTGCTGCTCCCATCGGTAGAGCATCATGCCGACCCGCGCTTGCGAGACGCTGCATCCGCGCAGACTGATCGTGGCCTCGCGAGCCTCCTGGGCGGTGAAGACCATCTTCAGCTGCTGGAAGATCGTGTCGTTCATGCCCTTGCGGCTGCGTTTGAAGGCCGAGTGAGGGTAGGCGCTGGAGGAGAAGGCCGCCTCGATACGCTGGCGGAAGAAGTAGAGCGCATTGTCGAGCATGTAGTCGGCCAGCAAGTCGAAGACCTCGAGCATCTCTGGAGTCTGCTCCTCGACCACCATCGTGCGCCACAGCGTGGGATCGTTTCTCAACTTATCCTCCGCACCCTTCACGCCGTGATCCTGGATGAGCCGCTCGGCCACGCGGCAGAGCATCAGGCAAGTCATCATGCGCATCGTCGTGGGGCAGATGCGGAATCGCATGCGCGCCAGCGTCTTGTCGTCGTTTCTCATACCCTCCAGTCGTATCACCTCCAGCCACCTGCGGCCTGTCGCCTCCAGCTTCTCCAGCTCCACGTCGCCACTCATCAGGGGCAACAAATGGGCCACCTGTTGGATCTTCGCCTCATGCGCGTCAGTCAGATGGTAGAGGTTTTCCGCCAGCGGCGCGAAGGTGTTGTCGGGCGTGCGGGCCAAGGCCAGTCGGCTCAGAAAACCGTCCGTATAGTTGGTGACAACACGGAAGAGAGCGTCCGGCGTGCCACACATCACGACGTTCCACAACAGTTTTTCGATGTGCACATTGACCGCGTCCACCGACTTGGCCTCGCGGTCGTAGGGCGTGCCGTCGTAGGCCTGTCGCAGCATCACGGAGAAGTCGCCCATCGCCGTGCGCCAGCGCTGCGCCACGGTGTCGGCCTCGGGCGTGAAGGAGAAGGCGTGCTTGCCCAGCGTGTTGGCCAGTCGCTCGGCGAGATTGGCCACGGTGCTATTGAGCGTCAGGCAGCGGACGGGATATTTCGGTTCCTCCGGCTGCTCGCTCTTGTTCTTCGCCGCCCGCTTCCGTGCGCGCCAGTCCTCCTCCGCCGCCAGATAGGCCTTATCGACCCGCTTCACCTCCGAGACCCAAGCCCCCACCACGGGGTCTATGTTGCCCTTGCCCGAGGCGAAATCGCCGGCGATATAACTGATGAGGTTGAGCTGCGACCAGTGGCCGTGAATCTGGATGCGCACGCCCGTGGCCAGCATTCCGATGGCCGGCGTGATGGCAAAGATAGCAGGCAGGCGAGATGCGGACCCACGGCGCTGATGCTCTCCTTCACGCCCTGCGGCATTTCGGGCAGCGCATCGTAGTAAACGAGCCCGTCCTGCTCTGCGTCCATATCCTCCAGTCCTTGCTCGTAGGCCAGGTCTTCTCTCACGCTCTCGATCACATCCCTCATCCTGCGCGGCATTTGCGTCCGCTTCTCGGCGAGCGCAGCGTCGATACAACTCATCTTCACCGCCTCCGACAGTCCGCCGTAGCACGGGATGATGCGGCCCAACAGCTTGCGGTCGTTGTCGCAGATGTTGCGGAGCCCCAGAGCCAGCTCGAAAATGAGCGTCTGGGCATTGGCCGTCACCGGCTCCTCGCCCTCGTTGTAGAGCCTCCACCAGCAGGCGATGAGACGGTCGTAGGGGATTCCCATGTAGGCCAGACCCTCAGACTCATCTGCAACATCAGCAGCACCAGCAACATCGGCAGCACCAGTAGCGTCGGTAACATCAGCAGCATCGAGCTCGTCAGCAGCGATTGTAGCGTCGGTAGCGTCAGCAGCAACTGTAGCATCGGCAACATCGGCTGTATCTGCAGCATCGACACTCACCACTTCGGAACCCTCCACAGCCTCCGAATCCTCCTCTTGCGAGCAGTCGGCAGCCTGCTGGTCCACCACTTGCGAATGGTCGTCCGCGTTGTCAAGATTCATCTCTTGTGTTTTGACGGCGTCGTTTAGGTTTTGGCCGTCCTGGTAAATTTCTTGCTTGTCCATCATAGCATGGGTTTTAATCATTTAACAAAAGTGTTTAAGGGGGGAGGCGCAGGCTCCCATCACGGCGAGTCAACTCCCACGGTTTTCTTATTAGTAATTGACGGTCCGCCCTTCGAGCAAGACCTGTATCACGAATGCAAAGGTACAACATTTTATCGAGACGACCAAGGCCATTTCCAAGAAACCTTCATTACTTTATAACGTTTAACATTTAACGTTTTCATTTTCACATTCTATCAATAACCGCCCGATTATCTACACTATTGTAGTTTTTACAACTCATGCAAGAAAAACACTCTTCGAATAGAAAAAGAAGGAAAAAACAGCAGAAAACGAGGTGATGTAAAAAATACAAGAAAATAGTATATATAATATATTATATATACTATTTTCTTGACTATAGAACACCGTTTCAAAAACGTTATAATGTTAAACGTTAAAACGTTATAATCAACCCCTCCATATCACTCTTAACGTTTAACGTTTTAACGTTTTATCTTCTCCACTAACCACCCATTCTCACGCAAAAAGCACTCCAAGCCCCATGCAAACGACAGTTCACAACCCATGCTTACAACAACTCACAAAGCATGTAAACGACGGTTCTCGCCTCATGCCAACAGACGCCCAGAAACGTCCCTCAGTTACCCTCCGCGCCAGTCATAAGCAACCATCCGCCTCGACCCTAAGCTATCATCGCCAAGGTCCCCCTAAGTGGCACCCAAGCAAACAACCCAGCAGCCGCCTTGCTCGCCTTGATAAAACCCACAAAGCACCGCAAAACTTAAAACAGAATGCCACAAAAGTTAGTGGTAAAACACCACAAAAGCTAGCGGTAAAATGCCACAAAAGTTAGTGGTAAAACACATAATCAATTGACTTCCAACCACGTTGCACACACCATCAATTACAGGCAAAACGCGAATTATTAGAGCGTTTTTGTTTGGGCATCTTTGCTTTGATGTTGCTCAGACAAAAGAAAGAAGTCACGTTGCCACGAAATCACGCCTTAGAGTAAATCTATCCCCCCTTGATATGGCAGACTCACGTTCTTACATGATAACGTTATAACGTTTAACGTTTTCAAAATCGCATACGCCTACCACAACAACCCACGAGAAAATCAAACAACTCCAAGAAAAGAGCAATCCATAAGACAGAGTTAGAACTTGCCTAAAACTAGAAAGAAGCATCAAGGATATTACGGAAACAACTACGAAAACTCCCTATACTACAACGGAAAATCCTGCCAATACAATGGAAACCATTCTAAACACAATCTGTAATAATCCTAAGGTAATGGCAAAAGAGATAGCACCCACATGTTGCTGAAAAACGGAGGATATCCTATAATTTTCATTTGGACATTCTTTATATAGAAAAATTTGCCGTATCTTTGCCAATAGATAGGATTACTATATGACAAGTAAATATTCAAATAGGCTAAAAGTAGTTCTTGCAGAAAAGCAACGGACGAACAAATGGTTGGCGGAACAATTAGATAAAGACCAAACAACCATATCTAAATGGTGTACCAATTCAAGTCAACCAGACTTAGGCTATCTGATGCCAAAATATTAGACGTGGAACTAACCGACTTAGTGCGGTTCGAAGAATTCAAAAACGAAACAAAATGAAAAAAGAAAAAATACAAGCATTGTTCTCTCAGTTTGAACAAGTGTCATGCGTTCTCAATGATGTAGAATGTTGGAGTGCAAGAGATTTGTGTTCTCTGTTAGGATATAAACTTTGGCAAAATTTCACAAAGGTAATAGACAAAGCCAAGGAAGCGTGTGTAAATGTAGGACAAAATGTAGAAGACCATTTTATTGACGTCAATAAAATGGTTGTTATCGGTTCTGGTGCTGAGCGTCAGATAGATGACATTATGCTAACACGCTATGCTTGCTACCTTGTCGCTCAAAATGGCGACCCTCGTAAACCAGAAATCGCATTTGCACAAACTTACTTTGCTGTACAAACTCGTCGTGCAGAACTTATAGAACAGCGTCTTATTGAAGTTGAAAGAGTTAAGGCACGTGCTAAACTACAGGAAACAGAACGTAAACTTTCTGGCGTACTTTATGAACGAGGGGTGAATGACAAGAGTTTTGCTGTGATACGTTCCAAAGGAGACCAAGCATTATTTCGTTTGAATACTGCAACGCTGAAGCGACACATGGGAATCTCCGAGAAACGACCATTAGCAGATTTTCTTCCCACTATCAGTATCAAAGCAAAAGATTTTGCGGCAGAAATGACGAGTGTGAATGTACAGACCAAAGACCTTCAAGGAGAAAGTCGTATAAGCCAAGAGCATATTGCCAACAATGCTGCTGTTCGAGATATGCTTGTGCAGCGTGGTATAGTCCCAGAGAACCTTCCTCCAGCAGAAGATGTAAAGAAGGTTGAACGCAGATTGGCAAGTGAACAGAAAAAGGCTTTGGAGAACAAAAAGAAAAAATAAGATGGAACAGAATAAGAAAGAATTGCTCTTGGGGTAAATAGATAAAATTAATGAGGTTATTTCTACCCTCTCGGAAAACTTCTCGCAAGAAGACATTACTAATCATTAAGAAAAAATGGACTCAAGGCAAAGAATAAAAGAAGAATTTACATATTACCTTTCAAACATAGCAAGGTCATCCCGAAGGACAAATAAAGGATTCAATTTACAACCTACAGCTGTCCAAAGTTTTTTGGCATTTCTGGAAGTTGACAGGCTTTTTGACTATAAGCCAGAAATCTGGAAGCATATAAAAAGTATGTATGATATTACTGTTCCTAATGAAGTTGAGAATATCGCTGACACTCTTTTGAATGATGAAGAGTTCGCAAAACACGATAATGACAAGAACCAAGGCTGGAGGTCTGGCAGTATAATCCATTATGTGTGTTTTATCAAAGCTCGTTCATACTTTATGAACAAAAAGACGAAAGATTTTTCAGAAGCTCCAGACCAGAAAACTGCAAATAAAGTCACATCTGGCGTGCAATCTTCAACCTATCGCCCCTACATCACCGCCATAAAATCCAAGCCGTTCCTTTTGCTTGCCGGAATATCCGGCACAGGTAAAAGCCGAATAGTGCGGGAGTTGGCAAGAGCATGTTGGGATGAAGGGTCGGGAGAATATAAGGCGCAGAAGCCAAAGAACTTCCAAATGGTGCAGGTGAAACCAAATTGGCACGACTCAAGCGACTTGATTGGTTATGTGAGCCGTGTCAGCGGAAAGGCAGAATTTGTAGCTGGAGAGTTCTTGAAATTCGTAGCAAGAGCATGGGAAGATACTGAAACGCCATACTTCTTGTGCTTGGACGAGATGAATCTTGCCCCTGTAGAACAATATTTTGCCGAATATCTAAGTGTGATAGAATCTCGCAAGAGTCATGAAGACGGTACAGTGACTACGGATCCGATAGTAGAAAAGGCCGACGAGGAATGGTATTTCAACCTTACAGCATCGTTGACTTCTAACGAGGACATTCGCAAGCAATTCAACAAGGAAGGTATCTGCATTCCTCAAAACCTCATAGTCGTAGGAACAGTGAATATGGACGAGACAACCTTCTCGTTCTCTCGCAAGGTACTCGACCGTGCCATGACTATCGAAATGAACGAGGTGGACTTGCACGGAGGCTTGACCGAACGCAATGAACGGATAGGCAAACTTGGCACGGCAGAGCTTGTCGGCTCTGCCGTGGAAGGCATGGATGTTTACAATGACTACACCAATGTTTGCGACATTGCACTCGACTATCTGCAAAAGGTAAATGACGTATTGGAAGGAACACCATTCAAGGTGGCTTACCGCACTCGCAACGAGTTCTTGCTCTATGTAGTGAACAACTTGCCGTATTGCAAAGATGAAAACGGCAAGGATTTGGAGCAAGGCTATGTTGTAGCTCGTGCCTTGGACGAGATTACCAGCATGAAAGTATTATCGCGCATTGAGGGTGACGACACAAAGATTAGCGACAAATTACTTGACAATTTAAGCAAAGCTATCGAGGACGGATTGAAGACAATATCGGGAGAGGACAACACTGTCAAATCTATATCCTTGGCAAAGCTGAAAGAAATGAAGGCCAAACTCGTTTCGGGTTACACTAGTTTTTGGAGCTAAAAGGAATACAGATGGAACTGTTGACCATAGAACACAAAGATTTCACGATGATTGTCGAATGCACGAAGTTCGACGACATTTGGAACAAGGCTAAGAGTAATGTGGGCGAGGACAAGCTCTACTCCACTTACTCTTGGTCGGAAGGTGTCGTGTCTGTAAGACGGACAATGGAGGCCAACCACGAGATAGACATGGAGCAAGGTGTTCCTGCTCCTGCTACATTCTTTGACAATGCAGACTATCCCATCTGGATAGAGTTCAAAGACTATGTGAAAGACGCTCAGTTTGGTTCCATCTTGCAAAACGACAACGACCGCTTCTCCTTTCGTCGCCACATATTGGCTGGTTTCATCAACTACAAGAATGAAATCGGACGAAGCGAGATACAGATTATATATAAGGTAGACAAAGAGACAAGGACATTCCGTTTCGGTTTTGAAGTTCTGAGTACGAAGCTCGACTATCACGAGCATTGGTGCGCAATCGTGGAGGACATAGAGCGAGAATACCGCATGTTGTCATTGGACTATATGCGCCGAACGTTTCACGGTTTCTCGCCCGACCAAAACGGCGAGCACCCCGATATCGTCTGGTGGAGCGTGTTTGAGGGAGAACAACAGAAATTCATAAAAGCCTGCAAAAGCATCATTGACCGACCTCGCCACAGACTTCACGGTGAGGAGGTGTATCTAAGAGCAGACAAACTGATACAAACTCCCCATTACATAGAGAACAAACTGGCAGAGCATCGCAAGGAGCCAGCCTACCTTTATCGTGTGGAGCAACATATACTATCGAATGACACGCAAGAGAACCGCTTCTTGAAGTTTGCACTTCATCAGATAAGCAAGCGGTATGAGGATCTGCGCCAACGCATCGAGGCGGTAAAGACTGCTTCAGATACGATGAAGGCTGCCATACATGCAACCTCGGAATCATTGAAACGGCTGCAACACCATCCCTTCTTCCGAACCATAGGAAGGTTTAAGGGAATAAATCAAGAGAGCATGGTGCTGCAAAAGGCAACGGGCTATAGCCAAGTGTACCGTACATGGAATTTACTTAGAAGAGCCTATTCGCTGAATGACGGCCTGTATCGCTTGCAGACGAAGGATATAGCAACGCTCTATGAGATATGGTGTTTCATAGAAGTGAGCCATATCGTGAAAGACCAGTTGCGTCTGCAAGATGAGGACGTGGAGCACCGGAACCGCTTGGAGATGAACGGAGTGTTCTCTTGGGAGCTTGGCAAAGGCGAACACTCTCGCATATTGTTCCGTAAGGATGGCGTGGAGTTGGCAGAATTGGTATATAACCCAAAGAACGCCGACAAGGAAAACAACAATGTGGGCATGAAAGACCTGGTTGTGCCGACCGTACCGCAGAAACCAGACATCGTATTGCAGCTCACCAAGAACGACTTGCAGCAAGGCATGAAGATGACCTACCTCTTTGATGCGAAATATCGCATAGACGGCAAGGACAAGGGCGTGGATGTGCCGCCAGAAGATGCAATCAACCAAATGCACCGCTATCGCGATGCCATATACTACAAAGACTATGACGCTAATGCGTTGAAAAAAGAAGTCATTGGCGGGTATATTCTCTTCCCTGGTGACGGTGAGCCGAATGATGTGGCTGTGTCGAAGTTCTATAAGACCATCAAGGAAGTGAATATCGGTGCCTTCCCTCTTCGTCCTAAGGATGTAGAGAACCGGAAGCTTTTGGAGAAATTCATTGACGAACTTATCCATACCAAATCATCCGAGACCATTGCGCATGTCATACCGCAAAAGGGCGCGTATGTGGAGGTAGGCAACCGTGTACTTATTACCCCAGTTCGGGATAAGAAATAGTTCATAAAAAAGT
>ULSK01017373.1_pt1 | contig 26515 bp, 19 predicted proteins | sample 1956311 | NCBI WGS metagenome assembly ULSK01 (sample SAMEA4835706, study PRJEB28245) | human gut metagenome | biome: gut microbiome; material: fecal sample | place: Denmark | collected 2008 | reverse complement strand
AACGGGAATCTCGGATGACTATTGAACAAAAAACATACCACACAAGATCTAAAATATCAGTTTGTGACATATTTACGACCATTTGTGCCAAACAGATATTTTAGATCTTTTTGTATGTATAATCATAATCACAAAGTAATCCATAAACCGAAACGGAAGGAGGGATAGAGAGAATGCGGCACGAAGACCTGATAAAACAGATGACAGCAAAGCAAAAGGCCGCGTTTTTAACCGGAAAAAATGAATGGGAATCCAGAGAATATCCGCAGTTTGGAATTCCCGGTCTCTTTTTCTCTGACGGGCCGAGCGGTGTGCGAAGGCAGGAAGGCGCGGGAGATCACCTGGGACTGAATCCTTCGGTTCCGGCAACCTGTTTCCCGTCTCCGTCCACACTGGCCAACAGCTGGGAGGAACAGCTGGAGGAAAAAGTCGGAGAGGCTTTGGGCAGAGAAGCCGTATTGCAAAACATTCACGTTTTACTTGCACCGGGACTCAATATAAAGAGGAATCCGTTGTGCGGAAGAAATTTTGAATATTTTTCGGAAGATCCGTACTTATCCGGAAAAATGGCTGCAGCAGCCATAAGAGGAATTCAAAAAAACGGCGTCGGGGCATGCGCAAAACATTTTGCCGTGAACAGCCAGGAAGAACGGCGTATGGCGCTGAATGCGAAACTGGATGAAAAAACTTTGCGGGAATTGTATCTGACGGGTTTTGAAATTGCCGTAGAAGAAGGTCACCCACAGGCGGTCATGTCAGCATACAATGAGATAAACGGCATTTATGCAAATGAAAATGAATTCCTGTTAACGCAGATTTTAAGAAAAGAATGGGGATTTGACGGATTTGTAGTGACAGACTGGGGCGGCGGAAACGATTTTACGGAAGGCGTAAAAAGCGGATCTACTCTTCAGATGCCGGGATGTGGACTGGACAGTGCCAGAGAATTGTTGCAGGCTCTTGAGGACGGAAAGATCACGGAAGAACAAATAGATGAGCGCGTGGATGAATTGCTGGATGCCGCATTGACAATACCAAAGAAGGTCGCGGAAAAAAGACAGCAGTTGGGAAATCCGGCGAAGGTTTATTCCGAGAATCATAAAATAGCGGAGGAAGCAGCGGAGAAAAGTGCTGTTTTGCTGAAAAATGAGGATGCGATCCTTCCTTTAAACCAAGACCGGAAAATAGCGATCATCGGAGATTTTGCTTTTGAACCGAGGTATCAGGGAGCCGGATCATCCTGTGTAAGAGCAATCGGGGTGGAAACGATCGTCGACCTTGCCGATAAAACGGGACTTCCTATCGTAGGGGCAGCGAGAGGCTATCAGAGAAACGGAAAAGAAGATAAAAAACGGGAAAAAGAAGCGCTGGAGCTGGCCGAGCAGGCGGATGTCGTATTGTATTTTCTGGGGCTTGCGGAATCTCTGGAGACGGAGGGCAAGGACAGAAAGGATATCAATATCGCACAGAACCAGATACAATTGCTTCACGAATTAGCCCGTAAAAATCCCAATATAGTGGCGGTGCTCAGTACAGGAAGCATGGTAAATACCTGGTGGAAAGGAGACTGTAAGGCAATTTTGCTGGATGGACTTGCCGGAGAAGCGGGAGCCGGAGCTGTGTGGAAATTGCTGACCGGTGAATGCAATCCATCCGGAAAATTAACCGAGACCTGGCTGAGAAGCTATGAAGATACGCCGTCCTATCCGGATTATCCGGCAAAGGAACGTGATCTGGTATATAAAGAAGGAATTTTTGTCGGCTATCGCTATTTTGACAAAACCCAAATACCGGTGTCGTACCCCTTCGGCTACGGACTGTCCTATACCACATTTGCGTACAGAGATCTCAGGACAGACGAAAACGGAATCCGATTATATGTAAAAAACACGGGACCAAGAGAAGGAAGTGAGATCGTTCAGATGTACATAAGTCTTCCGGAAAGCCGGATCGTGAGACCGGAGAAGGAATTAAAAGGATTTTACAAAGTACACTTGCTTCCGGGTGAGGAAAGAGAGGTTGCGATTCCTTTTGACGATAAGACCTTCCGCTTCTTCTGTGAGAGATGTGGGAAGTGGAAGACGGAGAAAGGCACCTATCAGATTCTGGTGGGAGCAAGCAGCCAGGACATTCGCCTGAAATCCTCCGTCTTCGTGGAAGGAACCCGGACAGAGACAGAAGAAAGCGAGGACTTGCGGCAGGATAAGCAAAATAGCCTCAAAAAAGAAGACAAAAAGGGAAATTCTGCAAAAAGAATTCTGCTAAACAGAAATGATCCGCTATCAAGCATGATTTATGCGAGAAATCCTGTGGCAAGGCTGATTGCCCATGGTATGAAAAGAAAGATCGACAGAGCGGAAAAGGAGGGACAGCCTGTTGACTTAAATACCCTGTTCCGCTATAATATGCCGTTTCGGGCGATTGCAAAGATGACGGAAGGCATGGTATCCATGAAAATGGTAGACAGTATGCTAAAGATGGTAAACGGTCATTTTTGTTCTGGTTTATGTTCATTGGTAAAAGAGTTCTTCAGAAATCAAAAAGCAAATAAAGCGTATGAAAAAGAACTGAAGCAAAAAATATAAGGAGGAACCTATGAAAAAGAAAGAAGCAAAGGGAGTGTGGAAAGCATTAAGTCTGGGCCTCAGCCTGCTGCTTGCAGTATCTGCGGCAGGTACGGATGCTGTTTTTACATGGCAGAACACAATTACCAGATATATGGGAACCACGACAGGAAGTGTAACAGGAGCTGACGGAGATAATAATTTCGTGTCAGACTATTCCAGCATTGAAGACCTGCTGGCAGCAAAAAGGGATCTGTGTATACAGATCGGAGAAGAGGGCTGTGTATTATTAAAGAATGAAAATGATGCACTTCCTATCAACAAGACGGATAAGATCAGTCTCTTTGGAAGAAACAGTACCGACTTTGTAGTGGGATTGGCTTCCGGCGGCGGAAAAATATCCGGAGATGATGATTTGAAGACCGTATTTGATTCCGTAGGCGTCTCTATCAATGAGACTCTTTGGAATTATTACACCAGCAGCGAGGAAGGCAAGAGAAGATCTTCAGAGCAGATCAAGATTGGTGAAATCGATCCGGCTTCCTATCCTTCCGATGTAAAGGCAAGTTATTCGGAATACAGTGATGCGGCATTTGTGGTAATCTCCAGAAACTTCGGAGAGGGACATGATGCACCTACCGATCCTGCGGCAATTCTTGACGGTGACGGCACACACTATGCACTGCAGCTTCAGGAAAAAGAAAGAGCAGTGATAGAGGAAGCTAAGAAATGCTCGGATAAAGTCATCGTTATCATCAACAGTGATAACGTAATGGAAATCGGCGAATTGAAGGATGATCCTGAGATTGATGCGATTCTGCAGGTAGGTGGTACCGGTGTGTATGGTTTGTACGGCGTGGCAAATGTTATTACCGGTGAGACATCTCCTTCCGGACATCTGGTAGATACTTATGCATACAGCAATTTCTCTTCTCCTGCGTCACAGAATTACGGTGACTTCAGCTTCAGCAATTACGATCATACCTATGTGGTATATCAGGAAGGTATTTATGTAGGTTATAAATACTACGAGACAAGATATGAAGATGCAGTCATGGGACAGGGAAATGCAGTGTCTGCGGCAGGTGCTGTGAACAGTGAAGGCGACTGGAACTATCAGCAGGAAATCGTATATCCATTCGGATACGGACTTTCCTATACAGAGTTTACACAGAAAATCACAGATGTATCCTGGGATACGGAGAACAGAACTGTTACGGTAACCGTTGATGTAAAGAACATCGGAGATTACGACGGAAAAAGTGTCGTAGAACTTTATGCACAGACACCTTATACCGAATATGATAAGGAAAATAAGGTGGAAAAAGCATCTGTACAGCTGGTTGGCTACGGCAAGACACAGACACTTGCGGCTGGAACCGGTGAAGAGACCGTTACAATCACAGTCAATATGGATCATCTCGCAAGCTATGATTATACCGGAGCGGGAACTTACATTTTGGATTACGGAACCTATTATTTCGCAATCGGTAATGGATCGCATGAAGCTGCCAATAATATTCTGGCAGCAAAAGGATATACGACAGCAGACGGAATGGATGCCGAAGGAGATGCACAGAAGGCAGTTACCTATGAGTATACCGGAAGCGGAGAAGTGGATGCACAGACCTGTTCAACTTCTTCTTATACAGGAGCAGAAATCACCAATCAGCTGGAGAGCGTAGATCTGAATTACTATGGTGAAGATTTAGTGACCTACTTATCCAGAAGTGACTGGGGCGGAACCTGGAGCGGCCCGATCAGCTTAAGCGCAACCGATCAGATGCAGCAGCTGCTGTCAGACGGATCTTCTTATTCTGTGGAGACCACTGATAATGATCTGTCTAACGTAAAAGAAGGCGTCAACTACGCATCAACCGCAACAAATGTGAATTTCTATGAGTTATACGGAAAAGATTATGATGATCCTATCTGGGAAGATGCATTGAATCAGCTGACACTGGATGAGATGACAAGAATTGTCGGTCTTGCCAACAGTGGAACAATCAGCTCTATCAATATGCCTGAGTATCTGCAGTTTGACGGACCTCTGGGAATCGTAGGAAGTTACAAAACAGATAAGGTCGAATATGCCATATCTGCAACCATGTATCCCACAGAGCCGATGTGGGCAAGCACCTACAATCATGAACTGGCACTTGAGATCGGCAAAATGTACGGAAATGACGGACTGTGGACCGGATATCAGTGTGTATGGGGTCCCGGATGTGATACGCACAGAACACCTTTTTGCGGAAGAAATGCAGAGTATTTCAGTGAAGACGGTGTGATCGCTTATTACTTCGCAAAAGAAATGAGTGAAGGCTCCATCGAATATGGTCTGAGCTGCGGACCTAAGCATTTTGTATTAAACGATCAGGAAGTAAATAGAGGCGAGGTAGCAACCTTTGCCAATGAACAGGCAATACGTGAGATCTATCTGAGAGCATTTGAAGGACCTATGGCAGCAGGAAAAGCACTGGATGCGATGTGCGGTAAGAACCACATGGGTTGTATGCCGGCTTCTGCACTGGAAAGCCTGCTTCGCAATATCGTACAGGATGAATGGGGATTCAAGGGAGCGATCATATCGGATTCCTCCGAAGAGAAAAACAGCAGCGGAGCGTTCGCAGTAGTTGCCGGACTGACAGAATTCGATACCATGACGAAGGCTTATATCAGCGGTTCCGGTTCCCTGACTCCTGAGAAGATCAGCAGCGATGCAACATTATTCACAGCCGTGAGAGAGGCTTGTCACAGAAATCTGTATCTGTTTGCCAATACTTCTCTTACAAACAACTTAAGCAGTGATACCGTTGTAGCCAACCAAATGACCTGGTATCAGATCACAATGATCATTATAACAATAGTAATTGCAGTATTGCTGGCAGGAGCAGTCGCAATGCAGTTGATTGGCAAGAAAACGCGTCAGAAGGAGGTGAAATAATATGGAAAAGATTAAAATCGGTATCAAACAAAGTAAGAAAGGCCTGATCTGCTCCATCATTGCAATTGTTGGAATTGTCGTTGGATTAGTGATGTATATTGTCACAACAGGAAATACAAACGGAAAAGTGAGTATTGTATTGACGGTGATTGCCATTATAGCAGCACTGCTTGCAGCAATCTCCTGTTTCCTGTTTTATGCAGACGGATTTTTATCCATAATATCTGCCGCGTTTTCCCTGTACTGCATGTTGATGTTCGTGTCATCTCAGGCGGACAGCATCGGATATGCGGCAGCAGGGATCTCCGATATCGGATATGGAATCCAGAGCACGCTGATCGTGGGCTGTATCTGTTATTTGGCAGCGGTAGTTACGGAAAGTATTGCGGTTTTTTCAAAACAATAATGATAAATTCAAAAAGGAGAACAAAACGATGAGAAAAACGAAGAGATTTTTAGCAACATTACTGGCAGGAATCATGGTAGTGGCAATGGCAGGCTGCGGAAGCAAGAGTGGCGGAAACAAAGAGGATGTTACTTATTCTATTCAGGGCAACTACATCTATGAAAACGAAGACGGAGGAAATACCGATGCAAACGGTGTAACCTGGTATCTCATGGTGGATTCCGAGACCAAATTCCACATTGTAGGCGTAAAACCTTATGCGGATGCAGCACCGTCTCTGCGTATTGATGAGGGACAGGTCGTAAGTGTAAACGGATATACACTGGATTGTAACTTCTCCCCGTATTCTTCCTTCACGCAGTATATGCAGCATTCACAGAATGACGAAGCTACCACTGAAACCGTAAAGTCTATTTCAAAGGAAGCAATCGACGAGTACATGGACAAGACCGGTGACGAGTTCTTCCAGATCGAGCTGAACAGAACCAGCAATGACAATATGGCAAGCGGTACTTTCAAAGTATTAAATGATGTAGATCTCGGCTGGGGCGCTTGGCAGTAAGTGTATCTTAGATGAAGAAAATCGATTTTAATGCGGACTGGGAATATGAGGTGCTGACGAATCGGGCAGAGCATCCGGGCAGGGAAAAAATCACCCTGCCCCACGATGCCATGCTTCATGAGAAGCGGACAGAGAACAGCCCGGGAGCACAAAATACCGGATATTTTGAAGGAAACGACTATTTATACTGCAAATCTTTTTGGGTGCCCGAAAACTGGAGGGAAAAACATATTCTGATCGAGTTTGAGGGCATTTATCGTAATGCGGATATCCGGTTGAACGGAGAACAGATTTACTGCCGCCCAAATGGATACATGCAGTTCCTACTATCGTTGGATGACCGGTTACAGTACGGAAAAGAAAACACCATAGAAGTCTATGTGAAAAATTCCGACCAGCCGAACAGCAGGTGGTACTCCGGAGCCGGCATATACAGACCGGCATGGTTATATGTGGGAGAAAAGAGTGCTGTCGAGCCGGAAAACATCCGGATCACAACTGTGAAAACGTCACCGGCATTTGTGAAATTCGAAATATACGCGCAGGCACCGTGTAGGATCACCCTGGAAATAGGACACGGGCTGCAGGATGACGAAGTATATTTTATCACGGAAAGCAAAGATTCGGATGAATGCGGAAACGTAGCTTTGTTAATCAAGGTAGAAAATGCAAGATTGTGGAGTGCGGAGAATCCGTACCTGTATCGATATCGCATTACCGCCGGGGCAGATGTCAGCACAGGAACCTTTGGAATCCGTGAACTTAGCTGGGATGCAGAGAAAGGTTTCTGCATAAACGGCGTAAGAACGATTCTTAAGGGAGCCTGCATTCATCATGATAACGGTCTTCTCGGAGCCTGCTGTTATCCGGATGCCGAGGAACGTAAAGTAAGACTTTTGAAAGAGACCGGATATAATGCGATCAGGTCTGCACATAATCCCTGTTCCAAAGCATTGCTGGATGCCTGTGACAGACTGGGAATGCTGGTGCTGGATGAATATACTGACATGTGGTATATCCATAAAACACGTTATGACTATGCGTTGTATATGGAAAACCAGTGGGAAAAAGATCTGCTGGACATGGTGAACAAAGACTATAACCACCCCTGTGTTGTGATGTATTCCACCGGAAACGAAGTGGCGGAAACGGCACAGGAAAAAGGGATAGAGCTGACGAAGGATATGACAGCCTATCTGCACCGCCTGGATCGTACGAGACCGGTAACCTGCGGTGTCAATATTTTCTTCAATTTGCTGAGTTCTATGGGATTTGGTGTGTACAGTGATAAAAAAGCAGAAGACACATCTCCCAAAAAGAAAGCGGTAGGCAGTGAATTCTATAACCGTCTGGCAGGAATGGTGGGAGATACCTTCATGAAAATGGGGGCATGTCTGCACGGCTGTGACGTAAAGACAAGAGATGCCTATGAAAATATGGATATTGCGGGATATAATTACGGGATTTTGCGATATCGGCATGATTTGAAAAAATATCCGAAAAGACTGATTTTGGGAACGGAAACATTTTGCAGGGACGCTGCGAAGTTTTATGAAATTGCGGAAAAACATCCAAGAATACTGGGAGATTTCGTATGGGCCGGAATGGATTACATCGGCGAGACCGGAGTCGGAGCCTGGGAATATGAGGATTATGCACCGAAGAATGCACCGAAAAGCCATTGGCTTACAGCGGGAAGCGGAAGAATCGATATCACCGGAAAGCCTTTGGGAGAAGCATTGTATACAAAGGTGGTGTATGAACAGGAAAAAGGACCGTTTTTGGCAGTGCGGCCGGTATACCAGACTGGAAAGCATTCTCCTTCCGCCTGGAAGATGACGGATGCCATGGAATCCTGGTCCTTCCGCGGATGCGAAGGGAAACGTGCGGAAGTGGAAGTATACACGAGAGAGTCCGCGGCGGCATTGTTTTTAAATGGCAGGAAGATAGCAAAAAAGAAAAGGAAAAAGGATTGCAGGATCCGATTCACCGTTCCTTATGAAAACGGATGCCTGAAAGCTATTGTCTATGATGAGGCCGGAGAGGAAGCAGGCTGCTGCGAACTGATTACAGCCGGAGCAACTACCTGCCTGCTAATGATTCCGGAAAAGAGCACAGTAAGACCGGGGGAACTTCTCTATGTGAGACTGCAATACACAGATGAAAAGGGGATTTTAAAACCGATGGAACATCATCGTATGCAGATCTCGGTGACAGGAGGAAAACTCCTCGGATTTGGCAATGCCTGCCCTTGTAATCCCGAAGGATATCTTAACAGTTATGCGGATTCCTATTACGGAGAGGCACTTGCAATCATACAGGCGCAGCAGGCCGACACGATCGTCGCTAGAGCGAATGACGGAAGTCTGGAACAGGAAATTCAGGTACCGGTCATATCGGGATAAAAGAACAGAAGGATGAGGTGTATACGAGCAAGACAGAGGTGATGACTTAATGAAAGAAAAATGGCGTAATTTCGCCGAAGACCATAAAAATATCATGGAATTCCTAAAGTTTTTTATCATCAGTAACGGAGTAACGGTGTTGCAGATGATATTGATGCCTGTTTTTAAAGGAATATTTGTACATACCGGTTTGATGGATATTAATTTTCAGCTGTGGCCGGTGGGTCGGGAAGCAGACGGATCCACATATTATATTTTTAATTACGCAGCGGGCGCACTGGATGCCGGCGGAGGTGGAGGACTTGCCTATTTTCTGGCAGTGCAGATCACTATGGCGATTGCACAGGTGATCAACTTTTTCTTACAAAGGAATGTTACCTTTAAATCCAAAGGCAATGTGTATAAAGCGGCAATGTGGTACGTAATCGCCTATATAATTATTACGCTAAGTGCTGCAGCATTACAGGGCTGGTATAAGGAACCTATTTACACACTGTTCATTCATACCTGGAACATGGGTAAAAAGGGAGAGACGATTGCAGATCTGATCACAATGATCATTAACTGCATTATTTCTTTCTGGGTGTATTATCCGATTTTGAAAATAATATTTCGTGAGGACAAAGGCGGAGAAAAGACTGCCTGATGCAAAGGTTCCCTCTTGCAAAGAAAAGGTTTATAGCATAAAATGAGAATACCTTCTTATCGGAACTTTACCGGGGAGGAATGCAAGAGACAAAGGAGGACTTTGTTATGAACCTTGTAATTACGATCAGCAGAAGATTCGGAACGGGAGCCAGTCTGATCGCGCAGGAACTGTCAAAGAAACTGGGAGTGCCGGTATATGATAAGGCATACATAGAGCACGAACTGGACGGCGATAGCTATGCGACGGAAGCAGAAGTCATAAAGGGACTTGCAAAACAGCCTTGTATCATTTTGGGACGCTGTGCATCTGAGATCCTGAAGGATCAGCCGAATGTGTTTAATGTGTATGTGTGTGCGGATAAGGAAGACCGCATTGCACGTATTATGAAAAAAGAGAAGCTTTCTCATGAGGATGCGAAAGCCATGCTCGAGAAAAATGACGCGGAGCGCGCTGATTATTACTACGAAAATACCGGAAAGGTATGGGGAGATGTGAATAACTATCACATGATCCTGGATACCACGAAGCTGGGAATCGAGAACTGCGCGGATATTCTGATCCGGTATTTCGAGAGAGTGGAAATTATTTGACAGCCCGGAATGCGAATGGGCGTTACGATTTCGAGAGTATACAGTACGAAGAAATCGTTTAGGATATAAATAGAGAATAGACTATAAACAGATGCCCGACACGGACATCTGTTTTTTTGTGAAAAACATTTTAAACATAGTAATAAAATTAATCAATTATACAACATTATAAAATTAAAAGTATGGTTTTAAATATAACAAAAAATGATATATACAATTGAAAATTTTAATCAAATAATAAAAAGGAATAATCACTGAATAAAATAGCCTTTTTCTTGAATTTATAGGTATATGACAAAAATGTCACATTAAAAAACATCAATTAACAAGATAAGAATATATCTTGCTTACAGAAATTATGAGTGTTAAGATAATGCAATCAGATAAGTGAAAATAGTAAAAACAGCAGGTTTTGAAAATAAAAAGTAATCATACGGCAGGAGGATTTCCATGAACAGCTCAGACATTGCAGCAAAATATCAGAAAACTTATTTTATGCCCCCCGAGGTGACCTACGACTGGGTAAAAAAGGACAGTATTACCAAGCCCCCTATCTGGTGCAGCGTTGACTTAAGAGACGGCAACCAGGCATTGATCGATCCCATGAGTCTGGAAGATAAGCTGGAATTCTTCAAGATGTTGGTAAAGATCGGTTTCAAGGAGATCGAGGTTGGTTTTCCCGCTTCCTCCGATACGGAGTACAATTTTATCCGTGCATTGATCGAGCGCGACATGATCCCGGAGGATGTGACCATTCAGGTACTGACGCAGGCGAGAGAGCATATCATCCGCAAGACCTTCGAAGCAGTCAAGGGTGCACCCCACGCAGTGATCCATCTGTATAATTCTACTTCCGTAGAACAGAGAGAACAGGTATTTAAAAAGGATAAGGAAGCCATCAAGAAGCTGGCGGTAGACGGTGCCCGGATGTTAAAGAATCTGGCAGATGAGACTGAAGGTAACTTCACCTTTGAGTACAGCCCGGAGAGCTTTTCTCAGACCGAGGTGGATTATGCATTGGAAGTCTGCAATGCAGTACTGGATGTATGGAAGCCCACTGCTGACTGTAAGGCAATCATTAATCTGCCCACCACCGTACAGGTGGCAATGCCCCATGTATTTGCCTGTCAGGTAGAATATATGCATAAGCATTTGAAATACCGTGAAAACGTAGTACTCAGCGTTCATCCCCATAACGACAGAGGATGCGGTATCAGCGATGCGGAGTTCGGCGTACTGGCCGGAGCAGACCGTGTGGAAGGTACTTTGTTCGGCAATGGCGAGCGTACCGGTAATGTGGATCTGGTAACCGTTGCACTTAATATGATGTGCCACGGTGTATATAGCGGACTGGATTTCTCTCATATTATGGAGATCCGTGAAGCTTATGAGAATTTCACAGGTATGAAGGTGCATGAGAGAGTTCCTTATGCGGGAGATTTGGTATTTACCGCATTTTCAGGTTCCCATCAGGATGCCATCAGTAAAGGTATGGCATGGCAGAAGGAAGGCAGGACCGGCAAGCGCTGGGATATTCCTTACCTGCCTATCGATCCTGCAGATGTGGGAAGAGAGTACGAATCCGATGTTATCCGTATCAACAGCGTATCCGGTAAGGGCGGCGTAGCATTCGTATTGAAGCAGCAGTTTGGATTCTCACTGCCTGCAGCTATGAAGGAAGAAGTCGGCTACCTGGTAAAGGGTATCTCCGACAGGCGTCATCAGGAATTACTTCCCAAGGAGATCTACGCGATCTTCGAGGAAAATTATATTTATCCCCGCAGTATCTTCAATGTTCCGGAGTGTCACTTCAAGCAGGAGAACGGTATTCAGGCAGAAGTGACCATTGATCAGGGCGGAGCTTCCAGAACCATTACCACCATGGGTAACGGACGCTTGGATGCAGTAAGCAATGCTATTAAGACATACTTCGGTATTACCTATGAATTGTCTGTTTACGAAGAACATGCGATTTCCAGAGGTTCCAACTCTAAGGCAGCTACCTATGTAGGCATCGTCCATGACGGTAAGTTCTACTGGGGTGTCGGCGTGGACGAAGATATCATCAAGAGTTCCATCGCAGCATTGGTATCCGCTGTGAACAAGCTGGCAGCAGAGCAGCATATCACCTCCGGCAGAGAGGAGCGGATCGTGGAGATCATCAGTTTCATCCAGAAGAACTACGTGGATGTAACACTGGATATGCTGGTAGATACCTTCCATCTCTCCAAGCCGTATTTGTCCAAATACATTAAGGAAAAGGCCGGCATGACCTTCCAGGAGGTTGTAAGGGAAGAACGCATGAAGAAGGCAAGAATGCTCTTGAAGGAGACCAACCAGACGGTGGAGACCATAGCGGCTAATGTTGGTTACGAGAATGTGGAGCATTTCAATCGCCTGTTCAAAAAGGCTTATGATATGACTCCGGTACAGTATCGGAAACAGAGTGCGGAATAACAGGAGTCTATTCAGCAAATTAAATTTAGGAATGGCTTTTTAAGTGTTGATTATCGGGTAAACAAAGTATAACATAATTTTATCATTGTATAAAAATATGCTGAATATTGACAATTTATGACAGTAAAGTTATACTAAAGTAGTATGTGGTCATAGAATAAGACCACAACTTATGGAGGGACAAGATAATGAATAACAGAGAGAAAGCAAAGGCAGTACAAAAGAAATTCAACCAGCGACTGGGAATTTATTACGGCGTGATGGCAGCAGGTGTCATTGTGGCAGCCATCGGACTGATGACACAGATCAACGTATTGACCCTGCTGGGAGTGGTAGCATTTTTTGCAGGATTAGTGATCCTCAGCTGGGTAGACGGGTATACCGAGTATGCAAAACGTGTTATGACAGCAAAAGCTCTGATGGGTGAAGAGATGCCCGAGGATGTGGTAAATGCCGGTATTGAACTGGTAAAGAAGCAAGGTGGAAGCCTGTCTGCACTTAAGAGCCAGACCAGAGAGTTCTCTCATATTTTATATCATCTGTGCCAGGGTATTTTCACCGGGGCAGCCATGCTGGAGAAGATCCCCGGACTGAAGTCTGTATCCGGTATTGCACAGAGTATGATCAAGAAAGCTTACAGAAGAATCAATCTGTTGTTAGAGGGTTATCTGTTTGCAAAATACGGCGAGATGACCAAGGAGACTTATTATGACGGCGTATCTCTGTTGTTACAGGATGGCAGGACTTTTCTGGTAAAATCCGTAAAAGATGCCGCTGTATCTGAATTGCTGGTAACCCTGAGTGTGATCGGTACTCTGGTATTTGTAGCTTTGGGCGGCATACTGAAAAATGTTGTGTTTGTTGTATTGGGCATTGCCTGTGTGGTTCTGTATGTGGTAGTAGGCATTGTATATGACAGCAACAAAGATTTCGATATGTTGGCAAGCTATATTGAGTATGCTTCCACACATGAAGTCAACGAAGAGTATCGTAACAGCCTGCTGGCAGCGACGGATGCCGCTACTCAGGTGAACATGGTAGCCGGTGCACTGAAGAACCCTGCCGTAAATGGTATTATGGGCGCGGCCGGAGCAGCAGAGAAGCTGTTTGGAAATAAAGATGAGAAATAAGAATTAGGCCATACCCATTCGCAGACACTGAAGTGCCTGCGGATGTACGGTTGTCGCCGTATAAATCCAAAAAGAAAGATACGCCTTTGTGAGCAAGTTCCAAGGAGCTGCGCCATGCGCATTCGCAGGCGCTAAAGCACCTGCTTCATGTACGGCTGTCGCCGTATAAATCCAAAAAGAAAGATACACCTCTGTGAGCAAGCTCCCACGGTGTATCTTTCTTTTTGTCTTTGCATGGCTTGTAGCTTTTAACATAATGACAGGTCTGAAAAACAAAAATAGGTAGAAATATTTGTTTTTTTCGATTATGATGAAAACATAGAGCAAGAGAATTCGTATCGCGGCATCGGCCGGAGCGACAAGAGTAAGAACATATAAATGGACGGGGCTTACACAGTAAGCAGATAGGAGTAGAAAATGGAAATGAAAGAGACGATTCTGAAGACTTTCGCAGAAGTATTTGGAGATGCAGAGGGTGCCAAGGCTTATTTTGCACCAGGACGTGTGAATCTGATCGGTGAACATACCGACTATAACGGCGGACATGTATTCCCCTGTGCACTGACCATTGGTACTTACGGCGTGGCAAGAAAAAGAAACGACAATAAACTGCGTTTCTATTCCATGAATTTCGATCAGCTGGGCGTGATCGAGTCTTCTCTGGATGACCTGGTACCCAGCAAGGAAGCGAATTGGACCAATTATCCCAAGGGAGTGATCTGGGCTTTCGGTGAGAAGGGCATGAAAGTGACTTCCGGTATGGATCTGCTGTTAAACGGCAATATTCCTAACGGTTCCGGACTTTCTTCTTCCGCTTCCGTAGAAGTGCTGACCGGCTACATTCTGAGGGATTTCTTCGGCTTTGATGTGACCAATCAGGATCTGGCGCTGATCGGACAGTTCTCTGAGAACAAATACAACAAGGTAAACTGTGGTATCATGGATCAGTTTGCCATTGCCATGGGTAAAAAGGACAACGCTATTTTTCTGGATACTGCGACTCTGGAGTATGAGTATGCACCGATCCATCTGGAGAATGCGAAGATTGTGATCGCATGCAGTAATAAAAAGAGAGGCCTGGGAGATTCCAAGTACAATGAGCGCCGCAGTGAGTGTGAGACCGCACTGGCAGAGCTTCAGCAGGTAGTGAAGATCAAGACGCTGGGCGACCTGGATGAGGAGACCTTTGAGAAGTTCAAGGCTATTATCAAGAGTGATGTCCGCAGAAAGCGTGCAAAGCATGCAGTATATGAGAATCAGAGAACAATCCGTGCGGTAGAAGCGCTGAAGAACAATGATGTGAAGCTGTTTGGCGAGCTGATGAACGCATCCCACGTATCCCTGCGGGATGATTATGAAGTAACCGGTATCGAGCTGGATACTCTGGTAGAGGAAGCATGGAAGGTAGACGGTGTCATTGGATCCCGTATGACCGGTGCCGGCTTCGGCGGATGTACCGTAAGCATTGTAATGGATGAAGCTATTGATACCTTTATTGAGCAGGTAGGCAAAGCATACAAGGAAAAGATCGGCTATGCGGCTGATTTCTATGTAGTAGAGATCGGTGACGGCCCTCAGACCCTGTAAGAAAAGTAAGGTTCCTACGCAAACAGAAAGTGAGTGCCGCGGAAGCTGTCCGAATGGTCCGGCGGCAGAATGGAGAAAAAATGGATATTCAGGTATTAATTCGTAAATTAGTATCCTACGGAGTACAGACAGGACTGGTTCCGGAGGAAGATGTGATCTATACCACCAACCGTCTGTTGGAGCTGTTTGAACTGGATGAGCTGGAAGACCGTGACAATGTGACCATGCGCGAGGATGAACTGGAAGAGGTTCTGAAGGGCATGCTGGATTACGCTTATGAAAAAGGCATTCTCAAGGAGAACAGTGTGGTATACCGCGATCTGTTCGATACGAAGATCATGGGACTGCTGATGCCCAGACCCAGTGAAGTGATCCGTCATTTCCATGAGCTGTACGAGCAGGTATCTCCTGAGGCAGCTACCGACTATTATTATAAATTGAGCAGAGATTCCGATTATATCCGCCGCTATCGTATCTGCAAGGATATGAAATGGGTGGCTCCCACCAAATATGGCGATCTGGATATTACCATCAACCTGTCCAAGCCCGAGAAGGATCCCAAAGCTATCGCCGCAGCAAAGCTGGCAAAGCAGTCCGGTTATCCGAAATGCCTGTTGTGCCGTGAAAATGAGGGTTATGCAGGCCGTGTGAACCATCCTGCCCGTCAGAACCACCGTATCATTCCGGTGACCATTAACGGCAGCCAGTGGGGATTCCAGTATTCTCCGTATGTATATTATAATGAGCACTGCATCGTATTTAACTCTCAGCATGTGCCTATGAAGATCGAGCATGCGACCTTCTGTAAGCTGTTTGATTTCGTAAAGCAGTTCCCTCATTATTTTGTAGGTTCCAATGCGGATCTGCCCATCGTAGGCGGTTCCATCTTAAGCCACGATCATTTCCAGGGTGGCCATTACGAGTTTGCCATGGCGAAAGCTCCGGTAGAGAGAACGTTCTCCGTAGCCGGTTTCGAGGATGTGGATGCCGGTATCGTGGCATGGCCTATGTCCGTGATCCGTCTCAGCGGTACGGATACTGACCGTATCATTGCACTGGCAGATGTAATCCTGAACAAGTGGAGAGAATATACGGATGAAGAGGCATTTATCTATGCCTACACCGATAACGAGCCTCATAACACCATCACTCCCATTGCAAGAAAGAGAGGAGACAAGTTCGAACTGGATCTGGTGCTGCGTAACAATATCACCACAGAGGAGCATCCGCTGGGAGTCTATCATCCCCATGCAAAGCTGCATCATATCAAAAAAGAGAATATCGGCCTGATCGAGGTTATGGGTCTGGCAGTACTGCCTGCCCGCCTGAAGGGCGAGATGGCGCATCTGAAGGAAGCAATCCTCGCCGGTAAAGACTTAAGAGCTGATGAGGAACTGGCAAAGCATGCAGACTGGGTAGACGAGTTCCGTCCGAAATACGATGCCATCACTGCTGAGAACATCGACGGTATCGTAGAGAAGGAGATCGGTCTGGTATTCATGCAGGTATTGGAAGATGCCGGTGTCTATAAGAGAACTGAAGAAGGCCAGAAGGCGTTCGATCGTTTTGTAAAGAGCTTATAATCATATTTTTGTTGAATGTTTGTTGTACATTTGTTGCGAGGAAAAGGAATTGTGGTGACACAATTCTTTTTTCTTAGTATAATAATCCCATGAAATTCTTATTAACAGCTATTAATGCAAAATTCATACATTCCAATCCTGCTATTTACAGCCTGCGGGCAGGTGTGGGAGAAAAGTTACAGCCTTATGTGGAACTGGCGGAATTCACCATCAATGAATCTCTGGAAAGTATTCTGGAGGGGATCTGGAAGCGTCAGCCAAAGGTAATAGGATTTTCCTGTTATATCTGGAACTGGAAGCTGATCCGGGAAATTCTGACGGAATTGCCGAAGATCCTGCCGGATACGGAGATCTGGCTGGGAGGACCGGAGGTGACTTATGATGGACCGGGGCTTTTAAGCGAGTTCCCTCAGGTTACCGGAATCATGGTGGGAGAAGGAGAAGTTACCTTCCGGGAGGTACTGGGCCAATATGTGCGGGAAGCAGAAAGCACCGGACAGTCCGAACAGCAACCCGAACCCGACAGCATAGAACAGCAGGCAGCAGATCGAACGGGAACGCTTGCAGGAAAGTCTGTGGCAGAGCGCTTTGGACAGATCCCCGGTCTGTGTCTTGCCTCCGGTTATACGGCACCCCGAGAACTGACGGACTTGACCACACTTCCTTTTCTCTATGAGGATATGGAGCCTTTTACGAATCGTATCATCTATTATGAGACCAGTAGAGGATGCCCTTACCGGTGCAGCTATTGCCTGTCCTCCATAGATAAAAAAGTGAGACTACGTGACATAGATGTCGTAAAAAGAGAACTGCAGTTTTTCCTGGATCAAAACGTAAAACAGGTGAAGTTCATTGACCGGACGTTCAATTGTGATCACAAGCATGCCATGGAGATCTGGCGGTATATATATGAACATGACAATGGCGTCACCAACTTTCATTTCGAGATTTCCGCCGATATTTTGCGGGAAGAGGAGATTGCCCTGCTGAATCGCTTCCGTCCGGGACTGGCACAGCTGGAGATCGGGGTACAGTCTACGAATCCGGAGACGATAAGAGCCATTCACCGTGTCATGGATGTGGACAAGCTGGAGAAAATTGTTGCGGCCATTCACAGAGGACAGAATATACATCAGCATTTGGATCTGATCGCGGGTCTTCCTTATGAAGATTATGAGAGCTTCGGCAGATCCTTTGACAGGGTGTATGCAATGCAGCCGGAGCAGTTACAGTTAGGCTTCCTGAAGGTATTAAAGGGATCCGATATGCATGAGCACGCACAGGAGTATGGAATTCGCTATCTGGAACAGCCGCCCTATGAAGTGTTGTATACGAACTGGATCAGCTATGGAGAGATCCGGAGGCTGAAACGGATCGAAGAGATGGTAGAGCTATATTATAACAGCGGCCAGTTTACTCATACCCTGCCTGTATTGGAAAAAGCATTTTCCGGTCCCTTTGCCATGTATGAGGCGCTGGCGGATTATTATCAGGAGCAGGGATATTTTACCAACAGTCCGGCCAGAGCTTACAGATATCAGATCTTATTGGAGTTCGCAGCGATGAAAGATCCGGCCAACCGTGAGATTTACAGAGAACTTCTGACTTATGATATGTATCTTCGGGAGAACCTGAAGAGCAGGCCTGCGTTTGCGGCAGAGATCACGGAAGAGGAAAAACAGGATATCCGCCGTTTTTACCAGACGGAAGAGCAGGAGAGACATTATCTTCCTGCCTATGATCAGTATGACTGGAAACAGCTAAGCCGAATGACACACTTAGAACCGTTCCGGTATCCGGAACCCCATTACGTGTTGTTTGATTATCAGGAGAGGAATCCGCTCAATTATGAAGCCAAGGTGCAGGTGATCGGGTATCCGATATTATAAGTACAGGAGAAGCTCGGTTCATAAGAATTGAGGTAGGCAGTCAGAATATATCGGAAGTATTGCGGAAGGATAAGAAAATAGTATGTATGACACTTATGTCAGTATAGATTTGGAGACCACGGGCCTGAATCCCAAGAGAGATCGGATCATAGAGATCGGTGCAATCCGTGTGGAGCAGGGACAGATTGTGGAAGAATTTTCTACGTTTGTGGATCCGGGGCGGAAATTGGAAGAACGGATCACAGAACTTACGGGAATCCGGGACGAAGACCTTGCGGATGCACCTCAGCTGGATGAGGTTTTTCCAAAATTATTGGAATTTATGGGAGAATTACCGTTGCTGGGACACAGCATTTTGTTTGATTATTCTTTTTTGAAAAAGGCGGCAGTGGATCGGAAGATTACTTTTGAGAGATCAGCGGTGGACACTTTGCAGATTGCCCGGAAATATCTGCCGGAACTGCCTCATCGTAATCTGGGGTATCTATGTCAGTATTATGAGATCCCGCATCATGCACACCGGGCTCTGGAGGATGCGAAAGCCACGGACCGGTTGTTCCGAAAGCTGGCAGAATTGTTTTATCAGGAGGAAACCGGTGGACAGGCATCGACAGAATCCGTCGAAAAGAAAGCAAACAATAATCTGTTTGAGCCGCAGCCATTACATTTTCAGGTAAAAAGAGATACGCCCGCGACGAAACCGCAAAAAGAGCGGTTATATCGTCTGGCAGAGCAGCATAAGATAACTTTGGAGGTCGATGTGGAAAAGCTTACCCGCAGTGAAGCGAGCAGGCTTGCGGATAAGATTCTTGCAAAGTACGGACGATAGAATTACGCAAAGCGGAACGCAGTCCTTCCGCACGGAGGATCAGATCGGCAATTTTGTCATATTCCTCCCGGCCGGCATAGATTTTAGCCAGCGCATAGTAAGTATGGCTGACGTCGGTGCCGATGGAGACGGCATACGCGAGAACCGTTTCCGCATCGTCTGTCAGACCGGATTCCAGAAGCAGATCGGCCCATTGCTGCAGAGTACGTACCAGTACGGTGTAATTCTGATCATACTGGGACAGCGGTGTAATGTTCGCAGTGCCGTATTCCAACTTAAGGTCGGTGTTGGTGAAGCCTGTGAGATTTACAATCGGCTGTGTGGATAGATAGGTCAAAATCTCCTTATATTCCCGGGCTTTTTCATCCTCCGACAGAGCATTCATGGGAAGTTTTTCCAGAGGAATCTTTACATAATCCAGACCATCAAGGGGTTTTTTGCGGACAGAGTTGGCCCTTTTTTCCCGGTCCCAGAATTCCTGCTCTTTCTTCTCGGTAAGGGCTCGCTGACGACGTGTATTCTGTGCCACAACAAGGATGGTATACACGAAAACAATAAATATGAATAAACTTGCCAAAAACTTTAAACTCATATATAATATCCTTTCAGAGTAAAAGTGATTTTTGAAGCATTTATGGAGGTTTTTACCATGTTTAATATGAATAATAAAAAAGTAAAACAGCGAATCTCCGCAGCTATCATCGTGCTGCTTGTGATTGCTATGATCGTACCTACTATAACATCTATTTTCTACTAATTCAACTGCGGATGGAACAGTAGATGTGCCCGAAGGAAGGGCAGAGGAGTATTATGAATAAGTATCGTAAGGGGTTTTACGGCATTCTGTTATTGACTTTGACAATGCTGTTCGGAATGACAGCGCAGGCCAAGACAGATGATACTATTAAGACAGGAATTTATGCCGGGGATGTGGAACTATCCGGAATGACGGCACAGGAAGCAACAGCGGTTATCGAAGAACATATCGAAAGTCTGAAGGATGTGGAGATCACACTGCTTGCGGCAAATGATCACGATGTGACCACCACAGCCGGAGATCTGGGTGTGACCTGGAAAAATCCTGAGCTGGTGCAGGAAGCATTGGAACTGGGGACACATGGAAATGTCATTGAGCGTTACAAGATCCTGATGGATCTGCAGCATGAAAATTACGTATATCCCATTGAACTGGATTTTGACTTACAGGCGATCAACGATCTGCTGACCAGATGCACTAAGTATGATCAGGAAGCCATCAACGTCTCTCTGAAGCGGGACGGCGGTAAATTTACCGTAGTGGAAGGTCAGACAGGATATGTGTTGGATGTGGAGAAATCTATCGATGCGGTATATGACTATCTGACAGAAGAATGGAATCATGAGGCCTGCAGCATTCCTTTGGAGATCGTAGTGGATGAGCCGAAGGGAAGTGCTGAGGAACTGGCACAGGTAACGGATGTATTGGGAAGCTTTACCACATCTTATAAGACATCCGGATCCTCCAGAAGTGCAAATGTGGCGAACGGCTGCAGTCTGATCAACGGAACGACTCTGTATCCGGGAGAAGAATTTTCTACTTATAAGACGGTATCTCCTTTTTCCGTGGCGAACGGCTATTACATGGCGGGTTCTTATGTCAGCGGAAAAGTGGTAGACAGTCTGGGCGGCGGTATCTGCCAGGTATCCACTACCCTGTACAATGCAGTATTACTTGCGGAGCTGGAAGTAACGGAACGTTATAATCATTCCATGATCGTAGGCTATGTGGATCCTTCCGCAGATGCAGCGATCGCGGAGAGCTCCGGCAAAGATTTTAAGTTTGTAAATAATACAGATGCACCGATCTACATAGAAGGCTATACGCATGACAAGCAGATCACGTTTAACATCTATGGCAAGGAGACCAGAGCTGCCGGACATTCGGTACGTTATGAAAGTGAAGTGCTGGAGACGATCACACCCCCTGCGGATCAGATTTATGCGGATGCCGGTCAACCCATCGGCTATATCGTAACAGAGAGTGCGCATATCGGCTATAAGGCAAGACTGTGGAAGATCACGATGGAAAACGGTGTAGAGGTCAGCAGAGAACAGGTCAACAGCAGTACTTATAAGATGGTGCCCCGCAGTGCCACTGTGGGAACCGCTACCTCGGATCCCCAGGCGTATGAAGAGATCATGGCAGCTATCAGTACAGCGAATATTGACCATGTGAAAAATGTGGCAGCAGCGTTAAATGCAAGAGCAGCAGCGGCTGCTGGGCAGACAGAAATCGTAGACGACTAAAGGTGAGACAATGAACAGCGGTAAGGTACCCGTGAACGTCTTAAAACGTTCCGTTCTCAGACAACTGAAGAATAAAAGATCGGAAATAGCAAATAGCGCAGGTCTGGGGGCAGACTGCGCTATTTTTGAGCCTTTTTCGGAGGGGCAGCTGGTGACCTGTGTTCAGGAGGGCGTAGTGGAGCTTTGCTGTGAGAACGATCTGGCGGAAGCGGAAAGAGAAGATCCATCCGTGATGCCTATGCGTCGCTTTTTCCAGAAATGTGCCAACAATCTGGCAACTGCCGGTGCAGAGCCCGTGGCAGCGGAATTGGTGATCTTCCTGCCGGAGAGCGTGGAAGAACCGGAATTGAAAGCACTGATGTCCGAAGCGGAAGGTATTGCCGCGGAGTTAAACATACAGATTATCGGCGGACAGACCAGAGTAAGTTCCGCGGTACGGCAGCCCCTGGCCACGGTGACCGGATATGGCATCCGCAAGACCGGTGCGGTGCAGATGGATGTGCGGAAGAAGCTGGCGGGACAGGATATTATCATTACGAAATGGATCGGCCTGGAAGGCACCGCGGATCTGGCGGCCCGGAACCAGGAAGAACTCCTGACGAGATACCCGGCGTATCTGGTGGAAGAAGCTGCGGCGTTTGATCGGTATTATTCTATTTTGCCGGAGGCCGCTACCGCCGTGAAGTCCGGCGGTTGTACCATGCATGATATTTCCGAAGGCGGTGTATTTGCAGCGCTGTGGGAGATGGCAGAGGGTGCAGGTGTTGGACTGACAATAGATATGAAGAAGCTTCCTCTCAGACAGGAGACAGTGGAGGTATGTGAATTCTGTAATGTAAATCCGTATGAACTCAGATCCGGCGGCAGCCTGATCATTGCAAGTCCGGAGGGAACCGCAGTGGTGGAGGCACTGGCGGCAGAGGGAATTCCGGCAGTGATCGTAGGAAGATTTACAGACAGTAATGAACGACTGATCCTGAATGAGGACGAAGTTCGTTATATGGATCGTCCTCAGAGAGATGAGATCTATAAAGAAACAGAATAAAAGGAGATAGAGGCATGAGAGAAGAATTATTAGCGATCATAGAGAAGAACAGCAGGATCGATCTGAAGGAACTGGCAGTGATCCTGGGAGTGGAAGAGATCGATGTGGTAAATGAACTGGCAGCACTGGAAGCAGAAGGGATCATCTGCGGTTATCATACCCTGATTAACTGGGAGAAGACAGACATTGAAAAAGTAAGCGCTCTGATCGAGGTACGTGTAACTCCCCAGAGAGGCCAGGGCTTTGACAGTATTGCAGAGCGTATCTACAAATATCCTGAAGTACGCAGTGTGTATCTGATGTCCGGAGCGTATGATCTGATGGTCATTCTGGAGGGTAAGACCCTGCGGGAGGTATCTAATTTTGTATCTGACAAGCTGTCCACACTGGATTCCGTGCTGAGTACAGCAACGCATTTTATCCTGAAGAAATACAAGGATCACGGAACCGCATTTGCTGTAAAAAAAGAAGATGAAAGAGAGATGATCACCCCATGAGAAATCCATTAGCTGATAAAGTAGTGGATATCAAACCATCGGGTATCCGCAAATTTTTTGATATTGTAAGTGAGATGCAGGATGCAATCTCTCTCGGTGTGGGAGAACCGGACTTCGACACTCCCTGGCACATCCGGGATGAGGGCATCTATTCCCTGGAAAAGGGAAGAACCTTTTACACCTCCAATGCAGGTCTGAAGGATCTGCGTCAGGAGATCTGCAACACGATCCAGAGAAAACAGGGTGTAACCTATGACTGGCAGCACGAAGTGCTGGTAACGGTCGGTGGTTCCGAGGCTATCGACATCGGACTGCGTGCCATGTGTAATCCGGGAGACGAAGTGCTGATCCCCCAGCCCAGTTATGTATCCTATGAGCCCTGTGCGGTCCTGGCAGGAGCAACGCCGGTGATCATTGATCTGAAGGCGGAGAATGAATTCCGCCTGACTGCAGAGGAACTGGAAGCAGCGATCACGGACAAGACAAAAGTGTTGATCCTTCCTTTCCCGAACAACCCTACCGGTGCCATCATGGAGAAGTCTGATCTGGAAGCCATTGCGAAAGTTATCGAAGAACATGACATTTTTGTTATGTCTGACGAGATCTATTCTGAGCTTACTTATAAAGAGAAGCATGTGTCCATCGTCAGCCTGCCCGGCATGAAGGAGCGTACCATTTACATTAACGGTTTCTCCAAGGCTTATGCCATGACCGGTTGGAGACTGGGCTATTGCTGCGGACCGGCTGCTATCATCCAGCAGATGACGAAGATCCATCAGTTTGCCATTATGTGTGCACCTACCACCAGCCAGTATGCGGCAGTGGAAGCATTGAAAAACGGAGATCCCGACATCGAGGAGATGCGCACGGCCTATAATCAGAGAAGACGCTTTTTGATGAATGCGTTCCGTGAGATGGGACTGGAATGCTTTGAGCCTTACGGTGCATTCTATGTATTCCCCTGCATCAAGGAATTCGGCATGACCAGTGAAGAGTTCGCCACCAGATTCCTGGAGGAGGAAAAAGTAGCTGCCGTGCCCGGAACCGCATTTGGTGACAGTGGCGAGGGGTATCTTAGAATCTCCTATGCGTACTCCCTGGAGAAGCTGAAGACCGCCATCGGCAGACTGGGACATTTTGTAGAGAAATTAAGAGCAGAACAAAATAATAAATAGTTACAAGCATTTTTAAGTAACTATCCGGAATCGCAGTCCATAAGCGGTGTCGGATAGTTACTATGCTGTAGAGGATAAATTATGCATATGATATTACACCAGCCTGCACTGGAAAGAGTGCTCTTCTTGAATTATTAATCTGTTTTTATCGGCAAGATATAAATGGATTTTAAAAGTAAAAAATTTGAGATATATTGCCGATGGTGATATAATATTTCCGGTGAGCCGTTTTACGGAGGTTGTGTATGAAATATGTAAATGTAAATGAAATAGCTGCAAAATGGAATTTATCAGAAAGAAGTGTAAGAAATTATTGTGCCCATGGAAAAATTCCGGGTGTAATTCTTGATGGGAAAACATGGAGGATTCCGGAGGATGCCGTAAAGCCGGTCAGAAAGAAACGAGCGGAAAAAATAGCAAAAGATCTTTTGACCAGATTAAAAATGGAAAAGGAAGCAGGGATACCGGGAGGAATATATCATAAGGTTCAGATCGAACTGACATATAATTCGAATCATATGGAAGGCAGCCGCTTGACCCATGATCAAACCAGATATATTTTTGAAACGAATACCATTGGAATTCAGGATGAAGTTGTGAATGTGGATGATATTGTTGAAACAGTCAATCATTTCCGATGCATTGATCAAATAATAGAGTTGGCAAACTATAATCTGAGTGAGGCATTTATTAAACAGTTACATTATATTTTGAAATCAGGAACGTCAGATAGCAGAAAAACGTGGTTTGCTGTTGGTGAATATAAACGTTTTGAAAATGAGGTCGGAGGAAGCGCAACAGCAAAGCCCGCCGATGTATCCGGAGAAATGCGGAATTTATTAAGCAGATATAATCTTTCAAAACAAAAGACGTTGAAGGAAATAATACAATTTCATTATGAATTTGAGAAGATACATCCTTTTCAGGATGGAAATGGCCGTGTTGGAAGATTAATTATGTTTAAGGAGTGCCTCCGTAATGGAATTACCCCTTTTATTATCGAGGATGATATAAAGGAATTCTACTATCGGGGGCTGAAGGAATGGAAGAACGAACAGGGATATCTTATGGATACCTGTCTGACTGCTCAGGATAGATTTAAGGTATACATGGATTATTTTGGACTGGAGTATAAGGATTAAAAACTATATTTTTTACGGAATCAGGAATGAATTCAAGTCTTAATTGCATACCGGGTTCCTGAGCCAGCTTCTGGACTCATTAGCGGACGAATATCCTGCAAAGCAGGATATAAAGTGCGATAGCACGAATTCGTGAGCTTATGATTGATATAAAAGAAGACAGATAAATTGAGGTGAACTATGGATTATCAGGAAGTACTTAGCCGTTTTACATATGATGACGGAACAGATATCCAGAACCGCATATCGGCAGTAGAAGCCCGTGATTATCGGGAAAATAGGGATATTATCAACGAGATTGTCCTGTGGAAGATGAATCGCAGACCGCAGGTGACAGAGGAATTGATAGATGCCATCTTTTCATTAAAGGAGATCAAAACCCCGTTACAGGTACTGACGGATGAAAAGACAGAGAGGGTTGTAGAAAAATTACTGCAAACGAAGGGAATGCAACTTCCAATGGCGAGTACGGTATTGCATTTTTATTACCCAGAGATATTCCCCATTATTGATCAGAGGGCGTATCGGGAGCTTTATGCTATGGATTATCCCAAAACGATGACGAAGATCCCCATGCTGACAGAGCTCTATCTCAAGTACATAAAAGATTGTTGGGAGTATCAACAGGAGAAGTGCCCGGAAATTGCATTTTCTCAGATAGATAAAGTCCTGTATCAGTTAGATAAGGAAAAAGGTAATAAAGTAATATATTAATTGAGCAATAGAACGAAAAGGAGAATTATGCATATTATATTACACCAGCCGGAGATCC